>Ga0182015_10002770_pt1 | contig 20583 bp, 20 predicted proteins | sample 712P3MmetaG_FD_120478 | JGI IMG/M metagenome (GOLD analysis project Ga0182015, IMG submission 120478) | Permafrost microbial communities from Stordalen Mire, Sweden - 712P3M metaG | ecosystem: Environmental > Terrestrial > Soil > Wetlands > Permafrost | place: Sweden: Stordalen | collected...
CCCAGCGCTCGAGCAGCGCCCGGTCTTCCTCGACGAGCTCCATGCCGACAGCGGCGTTCCACATGGGAACATTGTGACGGAGTCTCAGACCAATGTAAAGCTATTAGTGAGACACTACACTAGTCGTGCCAAGCAGGCACGGACGCGCCCACTTGGACGAGCACTGGATCGTAGATGTGACAGCTGATCGAGGACCGACTTAGTCGAAGAAGCAGGCCGTCCGGCTCGCGGCCAAGGCCTCGCCAGCACGCGCGTTCGAACTACCGGTGGGCTCTAACCTGTTCGGGAACGCGCACGGGCGGGAAGTGCAGACAAATGGGGGGTCGCAGGAGATGACCGACACAACATCGCAGGTGGCCGACGCCCTGGTGATCTTCGGCGTGACGGGCGACCTCGCTAGAAAGATGACGTTTCGCTCGCTTTACCGCCTCGAGCTCGCCCGCCAGCTGAAGTGCCCGATCATCGGGGTGGCGAAGGACGACTGGTCCAAACAGCTTCTCGTCGACTCGATGCGCGCCGACATAACCGCAGCCGGGGAGGCCCCGGACGAAAAGACCTTCAACCGACTCGCGCGGCGGTTCAGCTACCTGCAAGGTGACTTTGCCGACCCGGCCACCTATGAGAACCTGGCTAGTCGGCTGCGGGGCGTGTCGACGCCGCTGTTTTATCTTGAGATCCCCCCCTCGCTCTTCGCCCCGGTGGTGACCTCGCTCAGCCACGCAGGTCTCACAGACCGCGGGAGGGTGATGATCGAGAAGCCTTTCGGTCACGACCTCCAGTCCGCGCGGGCGCTCAACGACGAGCTCCACGCTGTCCTCGAAGAAGACCAGATCCTGAGAATCGACCACTTCTTGGGCAAACAGCCCGTGTTGGACATCCACTTCCTCCGTTTCGCCAACTCGTTGTTCGAGCCCGTCTGGAACAGACAAAGCGTGGCAGCCGTGCAGATCACGATGGCCGAGGACTTCGGCGTCGAGGACCGGGGCGCCTTTTACGACTCTGTCGGGGCGCTTCGCGACGTGGTGCAGAACCACCTCCTCCAGGTGCTCGCGCTCATAGCCATGGAGGCCCCGGTGGAGTCCGGATACCGGGCGCTTTGGGACAGGAAGGTCGACGTCTTCCGTGCCATCGCCGATGTCGACCCGGCCCACTGCGTGCGCGGCCAGTATCAGGGCTACCGCAAGGTCCCGGGCGTGAAGCGCGGCTCGACGACAGAGACCTACGTTGCGCTTCGCCTGGAGGTCGACAACTGGCGTTGGACCGGTGTGCCCTTTTTCATCCGGGCAGGCAAGGCTCTCGGAGCGAGAGCCACCGAAGTGAGGATGGTCTTCACGCGCCCGCCGCGACTCGCCTTTCTCGATGAGCCGCGCCCGCTCGTAGCGAACCAGCTCGTCTTCCGGATCGACCCGGAGCCCGCGTTGCGCCTCAGGCTTCTCTCCAAGGACACCCAAGGCAGAGGGTCACGAGAAGTCTGCATGGACATGGACTTCGCGACAGAGCTCGGCAAGCCCCCCGAGCCGTACGAGCGCCTCATCCACGACGCGCTGTCGGGCGACCGGTCGCTGTTCACACGGGAGGACGCCGTCGAGGAGACGTGGCGTATCCTGCAGCCCCTCGTCGACGACCCGCCCGCTCCCGTCGCCTACCCGCGTGGCTCGTGGGGCCCACCGGCTGGCGACGGCCTCGTACGTGGCCACCCTCCCTGGCCGGTGCCGTGGCTCCCGGCCCCCCGTTCGCCGAGCGTCTGAAGCCGAGGTCCGAGGTCTTGAACCCCAGCGCGGCACCCCAGCGCTCAGTTACCAGGTGCTCTCGCCGGCGCCGGCACGCGTGCCCCCGGGGACTCGGACGGCGGCCGGGGGCCTGGCGCGGGCCAAGCTGGGAGCGGTCATCGGTGCCGTCTTCACGGCGGTCATCTTCTGGTTCATGCTCGTCGCGGTGGGGGCGACGCTCGGACGGCGCCCTGAGACGGTCACCTCAGCGTCGCAAGCAGACCTAGCCCTGCGCCCTCTTGCCGGATCGCTGGCGGCGGACCTGTTCGCGATCGGGCTCGTCGTCTCCGCTGTCGTGGCGCTGCCGGTGCTGCTCGCCACGACGGTTTATGCCGTCGGCGCCCAGTTCGACTGGCGCGCGGGCTGTCCCAACCCATAAGCCGCACCCGGGAGTTCTACGCGGTGCTGGTGGCGTCCATCGCTCTCGCCTTCGCCGTGACCTTGGCCAAGGTCTCGGTCATCGGCATGCTGCTGGCGGCGAGCGTGATCGGAGGGCTCGGCACCCCGCTCGGGCTGGTGGTGCTGGTGCTTTTCGGGCGCGACCGCTCGGTCATGGGAACCGAGCCCATCTCGCGCAAGCTGGCGCTCGCGGGATGGACCGTGGCACTGGTCGTGAGCGCTTTCGGGGCATTCTTCGTCGTCGCCTCCGCGTTCGGCAATTAGCCAATCAGTCCTTGGCGGCGCAGGGTTGGCACCACATCGTCGCTTTCAGAATCGCCAACCGGGGCGAGCACGGGAGGCCCGTCTCCTCGGCGGAGCGCGATGAGCGACAGGCGCACGAAGCCGCGACAGTAGCTAGCTTGACTGACGTGGTGCTTCGCGACACGACACGAGTGGTCGCCTGCGAGCTGGCCGGCTCCGGCTGACATGGCGATGCGCACGATCCGCCTCGCCTATGGCGAGACGGGACTGGACATCGAGGTGGAGGCGGCCATCAGCACCGTCGTGGAACCGGTCTTCATCCCGGCTGCTCCCGACGTCGTGGCCGCCCTCGTTGCCGCCATGCGCCAACCGGTCTCCGGGCCGCCGCTTCGGGAGCGGGTCCGGCCGGGCCAGACGGTGGCCATCTCGGCATGCGACATAACCCGCCCTCAACCGCGAAGCCTGATGATCCCCGCCCTGCTCGCCGAGCTCGACGGCGTCGTGAACCTCAAAGACGTGGTCATCGTGGTCGCGACGGGCACCCACAGAGCCAACACCGACCGCGAGCTGAGGGACATGTTCGGCGACGAGGTCGCCGACTCGGTGCGAATCGTCAACCACGACGCTCGCGACGCGGCTTGCCTGTCGTGGCAAGGCGTTCACGGCAAACAGGTCCCGGTCTGGCTGGCGCGCGAGTGGGTGGAGGCCGACGTCCGCATCACCACCGGGTTCGTGGAACCGCACTTTTTTGCGGGCTTCTCGGGCGGACCGAAGATGGTCGCTCCCGGCCTGGCAGGGCTGGAGACGGTGCTTAGGCTCCACGACGCCGAACGCATCGGCGACACCCGCTCGCGGTGGGGGGTCATCGAGGGCAACCCGATTCACGACGACATCCGCGCCATCGCCACGGCCACCGGGGTCAGCTTCGCTCTGGACGTCATCTTGAACCGCGACCAGCAGGTCGTCGCCGCGTTCGGTGGGGACCTGATCGAGATGCACCGTGCCGCAGTCGCCCGGGCCCGCGGGCTCGCCATGCGCCCCATCGCCGGGGCCTTCGACGTGGTCGTGACGACGAACTCTGGCTATCCTCTCGATCAGAACCTTTACCAGGCCGTAAAAGGCATGTCTGCCGCCTACCAGGTAGCACGGCCGGGCGGCGTGATCATCTGCGCGGCTGAGTGCAGGGACGGATTTCCTGACCACGGCTCTTACCGGGAGCTACTCACCTCGGCTGTCTCTCCTGCAGAGCTCCTCGCCAGGATCGCCTCTGGCCGCGACCCCGTGCCTGACCAGTGGCAGGCACAGATACAAGCCCGCATCCAGACCGAGTGCCAGGTGATCGTGCATACCTCGTACCTGTCCGACGCCGATCTCGCGGCTGCGCACCTGCAGCAAACAGACGACGTCTCAAAAAGTGTGGCCGCGGCCGTGCGAGCCGCTGGACCGAGTGCCCGGGTCTGTGTCCTGCCGGAAGGGCCACAGACGATTCCCTATCTCGTCTGAGAGAGGGCGAGCCCGGCACAAAGCGGGGCCGCCGGCGCCAAGACCGGCCATCGGCATTCGAATAGGCGGCACCGAGGTGCCTGGCGACGCGCTCTAAGCGCGGGCGACCGCCAACATCTGCTCTGCGCTCGGTGACGAGAAGATATTCCCGACAGCACATCGGTCGACAAGCCCGCGACCGACATAGCCGAGAAAGACAGGAAGATGCCGAGACCCGCCACCGGTGGCAATGGCCACCTTGCCGCTCACGGGGGCGTCGGCCCGCACGATCGCCCGCGGGTCGTCCCCGCGCTTGAGCGCCGTGGGATGTGCCCGGAGGATGCCGTCAAGCACCTCGTCGACGAAGTCCTCAGGACGATTGATCAGCTTTTGCATCGCGCTCGGGAATCCTCCGCACTCATTAGACCGGCTGTCCTACGGGTGCCAGCTAGCAATCAACCCAAGGAAGGCCCATGCAATGCGGGTGCTCGTGGCGGCGGGATATGTCGGACAATTTTAACCCATCCCTGCCGGAGCGACACGGCTCGGGCGCGCCTTGTAGGCCCGACAGACACGGTGCTCGAGAACTGCATGCCGCTTTTGCGGCCGGCGCCGGCCGGGGCGATGAAGCCGCCTGTTGTCGCGCTAGGTGTCCCGCCTCAGGCGACGATGACGATGCACTCTCCGGGGCACTCGTCGGCCGCCTCTGTGACGGCGTCCTCGAGCCCGGCAGGGACCGTCGCCATCTGGGACTGGCCGCCGGGCTCGTTGAGGATGGTCTCGCCCTGCTTCACATAGGTGAGCCCGTCGTCAAGCAGCGCGAAGACCGAAGGGCAAAGCTCCTCACAGATGCCATCTCCGGTGCAAAGCTCCTGGTCTATCCACACGTTCATGGTTCAGTCCTCCCGGTCAGGTGATTCAAGAGCTCCGGGTTGGCATTCCGGGCCGCGCGGGCCCTCGTTCCAGCGGAGCGAAAGGATCGAGACTCCCGACACCGCTGGCCAAGGGCTAACGCGTGCCTGCATTTGTCTCACGTGTTTGATTGTCGGTCAGCGCGACCAGAATACGTAGAGGACTTCGGCCCAGTCATCTGGCGCTTTAGTCCTCGAGTCGGGCCTCCCACTCGCGGATCGTGCCAGAGGGGAGTCTCGGTCTCGTCGCAAAGCTCCCCCGCAGCATCCTCGCCCGCTCGGCCATGTTCGCGAGCCCGTTTCCGGCGGTGACCTCAGCGGGAAAGCCGATCCCGTCGTCGCAAACGGTGAGCCTGACGGCCTCAGGGGAGATGTCCACAACCACGTCGACGCACGTCGCCCCGGCATGCCGGGAGATGTTCGAGAGCGACTCGCGAAGCACCGCGAGCAGGTGATCGCCGGTGACCTCGGATACCTCGGCGTCGGCCCTGGCGTGTACCCGCAGGCGAGGCGCGAAACCGAGCGGTGCGGTCATCTCCTTGATCAGCGCCTGCACCTGGTCCTGTGCGGCCGGGCCGACCTGGAACCGCCTGTTGGCGGCGAAGATGGCGTTTCGGATCTCACGGATGACATCGTCGAGAACGTCGACGGCGCTGCTGAGGCGACCGGCTGTGGGCCCAGTCGCGACCTGGTAGGTGGCCTGCAGGGAGAGCCCGAGAGCAAATAGCTGCTGGATGACGTTGTCGTGGAGGTCGCGCCCTATCCGCTCGCGGTCCTCGACCAGCATCATCTCTTCCCGGTCGCGCTGGGCACGGTCGAGTTCGAACGCGAGCGCGGCCTGGGCCGCTACGGCCTCGGCGAAGAGCCGGTCGGACTGGCTGAACGCGTTCGCCCCGTAACTTCTCACGAAAGTCAACGAGGCCTAGCGACGCCCGTGGGGCCACGACCTCGGGCTGCTTAGGCTAATCCGGGTAGCCGGGCCAAGCTGCACGGGTGATCCCCGAGCCCCCGTTTGCCACGATGAGCCCAGCTCGGCGGGCCTCGGAGCCCACTCGAATGCCCTTCGCAGTCGCGCCGCTCGCCCGGTGAGCCCGGAGCTCGGCGCTGTCGAGGCTGAGGTACCGGGGCCTTCACGCCGCCAGGTCCTCGTCGGTCGGCGTGAATGCCCGGAGGATGGTTGCGGCGGTCTTCTCGATGCGGGCGCAGGACGTCCTGATCGCAGCGATGGCCTGGTCGCCGCCGCCTGCCCAGGTTGCTACGTACCCGAAGGAGTACTCGCCGGAGTCGATCCCGATCGCCTGGCAGGCGACGTAGGCCACCGACTCGGCTTCCAGCTCGGCGAGAGCACGCGACCCGAACCTTGCGTGGAGCAGGGCATGCGCGATCTCGTGCGCCAGGGTCTTGACCTGCTGGGCCGGGCCGTTGCGGACCTCGATGCGGATTCGTCGGTCGCCGTGGGAACAGTCGCCGTTGGTCGAGCCATCGAACTCGTGCGGCACGACCGTGAAGCCGATGCTCCGGGCCACCTCGGACAGGACGCGGTAGGCCCCATCGGGGTCGCCGCCGCGAAGCTGCTCGCACACGGTTGGCAACGCTCCCCCATCGGTCTGGGCGACGTCGAAAACCGGCACGAACTTGAAGCCACGAACGATGCGATCGTCCTCAGGTATATCGGCGTCGGCGGTCCTTTGCACGATCGGGGCGAGTATCCAGATGGCCTTCTCCCCTTTGCGAACGAAGCGGCCCATCTTCCGCCAGGCGTTGAAACCCGCGACTCTTGTTGCGTCCTCGCGCTGGGAAGCGATGAGCAGCACGTTCGCGAACGAGTAGTGGCGGAACCGACTCTGGAACTCGAGGTACCGCTGCCAGTCGTGAGAAGTCGTCAGGTTACCGATCCCTTCTGTGAGCCGGCCGATGAGCTCAGCGTGGTTGTGCTTGGTGGTCACTCCATTTCCTCCCTGTCGAGCAAACGCGATGCGCACGAGGCGCCGAACGAGGACCCCGATCACAGCCCAGAGGTGCTCGGAGGGCTGCGCTGATCACAAGACGACGTCTGGCAGTGTGCGGATGAACGAGGGCCCATGAGGGCGATTGACCGCACGAGCGCCCTCGGGACAACAGGTTGCGGCGATGAGAAGAGGTCGATCACCTGGGTGATCCGATGGGAGACGAAGCTACTGCCACCGTGTAACGCCACCAGGAGGGATCCGATCGATGGGCCACGAGCGAACCCTCAGCTGGCTGTAAGCGGGCGGAAAGATCACTCACAGTCTCAAGCGGTGAAATGCAACTCGTAGCCGAAACCCTTCTCTCCGGATCTAGTGATTCCGATCCGAACAAGCGAAAAGACTGGAGATCATCCTGATGAACTTGCAAAAGCCAATTGCCCTTGCGGCGATCGTCGGAGCGTCGTTCGGACTGGGCCTTGGTGGCGCAGCAGTCGCGAGCGCGGCCACCGGCCCGTCAAACGCGCCGGCAAAGACAACCGCTGTGAGCAGGAGTGCAACTTCGTCCGCGCCCACCTCTACGACAACGCCTTGCCCGAACAGCTCCGGCTCGAGCAACGGTTCGAGCGGGACGAGCAGCACGACCACTACGACCGGCTAGCTAGCTAGCTCGAACGAGCCTGTTGGCATCGTGGAATGTGGCACCAACAGGCTCGAGCGGCTTCGGTTCCTGGCCGGTTCTGTCACGCGATGCCGTGGCCTACCTCGCCCCGTTCGACAAGGTAGCCGTCATCTCAAATGCGCCCTCTAGGCGCAGTCTCCAGCCGAGTGTGTAAGAGGTGGTGTCAACTTGACGGTGCAACCGCTCGAAAGGCTCGGGTCAGTGCTTCCTCCGCCCCGGCCGCAAGGAGCCCGACGAGGTGGGAAGCGGGCATCACCTCGGTGATGAGATCGATCGCCTCGCTCGCCCATACCGGGACGACGCCCATGTCTCCCCGGTCGACCCCCTCCCGGAAGGCAGTCTTGGCTCCCTCATCTGCCTCGAGCTCGGCATCCCGACCGCGCCAGTGCTCGAGGAAGGAGTTCCGCAACGTCCGAGCGGCGTACCGGCCGGCCACGGCGCACCGCGAGCGATATCGAGGGTGCGGTTCCGCTCGGTGTCCTCGCCGCCCGCTTCGATGATCGCCTTCGCCACCTCGGGGGCGACGAGCGCCTCGCCCGTGGCCTGGAATCGGGTTCCGATAAGCGCGCCGGCAGCCCCGAGCGCCAGCGCGGCGGCGATTCCCCTTCCGTCTGCGATCCCGCCCGCGGCCAGCACCGGCGTCGGGGCAGCGAGATCGACCACGACCGGAACGAACGGCAAGGTTGCGCGTGTGCCGCCATGGCCCCCCGCCTCGGCGCCCTGGGCGACGATCACGTCAGCCCCGATCTCCATCGCCGCCTCAGTCTCCCGGAGATCAGTGACCTGGACGATCAGGGGGACATCGGCGTCAAGCACCGGCCCCGCGAGAAGAGCGGGATCGCCGAAGGAAAGCATCACGGCGTCTGGCCGGTACTCAAGGGCTTGCTCGATCACCTCGACTGTGGCTGACCAGGACAAAAAGCCCACACCCCAGGGCTTGTGGGTGCCCTCGACCACGATTGCCAGTTCCCTCTCCAGCCACTCGGGGTCCCCCCGACCTCCGCCCACCAGCCCCAGGCCGCCGCCGTTGGATACCGCCGCGGCGAGCGCCCCGCCCGCCGAGCCCCCCATCGGTGCCAGCGCGATCGGATGTGCAACGGCCAACAACTCCGTGAACGTCGTAAGCAGCGCCATGGACCCATAGTGCCATCGCATGCCAATCTTCGGGACCGGCAGCCAGTCCCGGACTCCCGAACCGCTGGTCAGAACGACGCGGTCATCGATCAGACCCAAGCTTGCCGGAACTCACGCGACGAGTCGCCCCGTTTGCGGCTTCGACACCTGCAGCGCCGGGACTCGAAATCACTCGGAGGCCGCTTCCAAGCGAATCTGGGTGACGAGAGTCCGATATCAGTCCTGGATCGTGACGACACCCGGAGCCGACGCGAAGCGGTCCACCGAACCAGAAGGGCACGTCGGACCGCCTTGGAGAAGGCGAGGCTCCTCAAGCAGAGGGCGCGACTGTCCGATGAAATGTATGTGTCGAAACATAGAGGATCCGCTGCAGTCGCGGCAGTGTTCTTGTCGACGGCTGCGGCGGTGCTCTCGGTAGGCCTCTTTGGCGGGGCCGCGGTGGGCTTCTACATCAATCGGTACCTGTCTGACTCAATATCCAGGTCGGCGATAACCGGGGCAGCCGTGGCATTGAGTGGCGTGCTGGTAGCGAGCTTGCTGGCGTTCTTCGGATCGGTGCTCAAACTTCTGACAGAAATCGCGGAACAAAACAGGGGACAACTGCCGCTCTTAAACGGTGCTCTAAGAGCAGCCGGGGCACCGGGCCGCGCCGGGCCGGCCGTCGCTAGGTCGTCTCTTAACAAAGCAGTGGCTGGCGCGAGCCGAGCCAGCCCAGTACCGCCAGCGGCGCCGAAAATCCCAGACGAGCTGAGAGACGACCTCGGCGCTTGGCTGTCGTGGTAGGAGCCACACGGGGGCTAACTAGCTGAGATCCGGTTGAGCTGACAGGTTCTTGCCCTACGGGCCGACTCGGGGGAGCCCGGGCGAGGCCAAGAGATCTTAAGTGGTCGGGATTTCGACCACCACCGTGATCCGCTCAAGCGACAGGGCGGCGATAGCAGCATCTGGCAAAGCCGTGACCCGCTTGGGGCTGCTTCGATCCGTGCCTGGAGCAGGGCGCCTTTGCCCACTCGAGGTCAGCTGCGCCAGCGCCGCATGGGGTCGCCGAGGTCGCCTGGGTGCACCACCGGGAAGGTCGACTTGCCGATGAGTTCGGTCGGCTCGCAACCGAACAGCGGTGCAACGATCGACCAGCCCGCTGTTTCAAGGCCTCCCTCCGAAATCGACGTCCTGGGTCGCAACCGTCCCGGCCGTCCTCCCGGGCGCCGTCTGGTAGGTCCAGTACAGGTTCGTGTGCGCGATGACCTGGTCCGGCGGGGGCGCGCCCCATGGCGTCTGGTCCTCGGTCGTGTGGGCGTCGCTGACGAGCGTCGCGTCATAGCCCCTCACGAGCCCGCCGTGCAGCGTCGAGCGGATACACGCGTCGGTCTGTGCGCCAGCGACGACGAGTCGGCCGACACCGAGGCCCGACAGCACGGTCTCAAGGGTGGTGTCCTCGAAGGAGTCGCCGTAGTTCTTCTCGACGAGGGACTCGGCGTCGCCCGGGGTCAGCTCGGGAACGATCCGCCAGTCGCCGCTCCCTCGCACTAGCTGTTCATCGGAGTGCTGGACCCAGACGACTGGCACCTTTTCCCGCCGCGCCTTGTCGACAAGGCGGCTGATGTTCGCGACGACCGCGTCGCGCTCGTAGGCTCCCGTGACGACGGCGTTCTGTACGTCGATGACGAGAAGTGCGGTGTTCGGCCGGTTCTCAAGTGTGGTCATGGTCCCCCCTCGCTGACGCTGGAGTGCTGCGCTCGCCATGCTAGATACACCTGCCGACCGCGTCCCCAACTGAGCCCAACCGGCGGTGGGCCAATCTCACGCAAGCTAGCGGATAATCGCAAGACCGGTGACCTGGTGATGGCAACCTACGGAGATGTTCCCGAACGCCCAGCTCGACAGAACGCCTGTGGGAACTGCGGGCGAACGTCGTCGCGTACGAACGCCAGGTACACCGCTGTTGGCGACCTCTCACCTGCGACCTCGACAGCGGGCTCAGTCGTCCCCTGGGGCAACGTGTCGATTCCTGACTTCACCAGGAGACCTAGATGATCCGGGCAAGGCCCCTGTCTGCCTTCGTCGATGAACCGTCCTAAGGTCGCGCGGGCGCCCCGGCTTGAGCCCGCGGATCTCCGGCGCCCGTCGGCTGATCCTCTCCGACAAGGGCCACCATCTCGAAAAGGAGTCCGCATGCGAGCGGTTCGCTTCCATCAATACGGCGGTATCGATGTTCTGCAGGTCGAGGACGTCGAAGTGCGCCCGCCCAACGCGAACGAGGTCGTCGTGCAGGTTCAGGCCGGCATCAATCCCGGCGAGGCCAATATCCGCCGCGGCGCCCTACATGACCGCTTCCCTGCCACCTTTCCCTCCGGGCAGGGCAGCGATCTTGCCGGCAAGGTGACCACCCTCGGCAGCGAAGTGACCAGCTGGTCCGCAGGTGATGACGTGCTCGGCTGGTCCTGGGAACGCTCCAGCCAGGCTGAATACGTCGTCGTCCCGGCCGACCAGCTCGTCGTCAAGCCGGCCACGCTCTCCTGGGACACGGCCGGAGCACTCTACGTCGCAGGCTGCACCGCCTACGCAGCCGTTCGGGCCGTTGACGCCACCGCGGGCGACACGGTCGTGGTCAGCGCCGCCGCCGGCGGCGTCGGCAGCATCGCCATCCAACTCCTGCTCCTACGTGGCGCGAGAGTGATCGCCGTTGCCTCTGACCGTCACGCTGAATGGCTAGAAGCCAAAGGCGCCACGGTCGTCAATTACGGCGACGGCCTGAGGGACCGGATAATCGCCGCCGCACCAAACCGAGTCACTGCCTTCATCGACCTGTACGGCCCCGACTACGTTCGCCTCGCCGTCGAGCTCGGCGTCGCCAAAGACCGCATCAACACTGTGATCGCGTTCGACTTGGCGCAGCAGCTCGGCGTTAAAGCCGAGGGGAGCGCAGCGGGCACATCCGCCGAAGTGCTGGCCGACCTCGCCCATCTCGCCGCCAGCGGGGAGATCGAAGTGCCCATCGCTGCGACGTACCCGCTCGAACAGGTGCAACAAGCATTCCGCGAGCTCGAACAAGGCCATACGCTCGGAAAGATCGTGCTTCACCCCTGACCAGACGAGCTTGCGGCACCGCGATGAGTACCTGAACGATCGCACGACTTTGCTTTGACGGAGAAGCACCGGTACTACGACGGCGAAGACCACAGAAGAGGAGAACCCCATGACCGACGACGGCTGCAGGCCCGTTTTCGTTTCTCGACGAATCGAGGCTCCCGCGAGCACGGTGTTCGAGCTGCTCACCGACCCATCAACGCACCCTGGTATCGATGGCTCGGGGATGGTGAAGGAGGCGGCGTCCACTTCGGTCATCTCCGGTGTCGGGGCAGTCTTTGCGATGAGGATGTACAACACCGAGATGGGTGACTACGAGATCACCAATCACGTCGTTGAATACGAGTTGAACCGCCGCGTCGGTTGGGAGCCGGTTCTGAGCGCTGCTTCTCGTGCCGAAGATGCACCCGACATCGGTCACAGGGCCGGACACCGGTGGATTTACGAGCTCACCGCGGTCGGCCCGAACACGACCATCGTGACCGAAACCTTCGACTGTTGCAGGGCTCCCGAATGGCTACGCAAGGCTGTCGACAACGGCAATCGCTGGGTCCAGAGCATGACGACGACCCTGGAGAAGCTGGACCGCAAGGCGACCACGAAGTGACTCTTGGGATGAGGATCCCTCCCGATGCGGATGTAGGGATTCCCCTCACCCACGCATCAGGACAGCCGCCGACCACGTAGTGCTCGCTATCGGATCATTACCTGCTGTTCTGGGGCGCGGCGGCGCTGCAGGAGCTGCTCGTGAGCGCTGTTCTCAGCGCACCTGATTCCGCCTCGCCACTCGCCGCGGTCACCGCGGCCCTCGAAGCTGCTGGCGCCCCGTTCCAGGAGCGCCGCGAGAGTGCCCAGCAGCGCCAGGCCGTCATTTTGGCAAACGCCGAGCTGCGCGAGCGCGAGCTGATCAAGCTCTCATCACTCGCCTCGGCGCTCGCTGACGCGTTGCGCCCGCGCGGCGTCAAGGACCCCGCCGCGACGCTGAGCGCGGAGGCGGGGATCGCCGCCTTCAAAGTCGCGTTTGAGCGCTGGGTCAACGAGACCAACCGGCGAGACCTGCCGCAGCTCATCTGCAAGTCGGTTGACGAGCTGAAAGCGGTCACCACTGACCAATGATCGCCGGCGTCAGGTCGAGCGCGCCGGCGTAACTTCGAACACAGCCAGAACATCGGTTCGGTCGCGGCAGGTCCGGTGTCATTTCCTAGGGCGAGGGCACCCCCGCGCTCAGCTGATCGTGGAGTCGACCACTTTCGGGTGCCCGGAGCTCTTGAAGAAGATGCCGGGGTAGGGTCTCGTCCAGAAGGCCGCGCTCGGGTTGTCCTCCAACGTCGAGCTCTCGATGGTCAGCGTGGCCGTGTTGTCGTCACTAACGAAGAAGATGGCACCGCCACCCTCGCGGGCGTGATTGTCGCGGATAACTGTGCCGTCTATCTCGAGCGAGTACGTGTCGCCGTCGCAGTAAATGGCACCGCCGCTGCCTCCACCGGAGGTGCGCGACGAGGCCCGGTTCGCCCCGTAGCCGATCGCGTCGTTTCCGGTCATGATGCTGTTGAGCACTACCCAAGAGACCCCGATGCTGCTGAGCGCGCCTCCGTTGGAGCACTGCCCGCCTCGGAAGGTGTCGCTGGTGATGTACACCGGCTTGTTGTGCCACTGGGCGAGGGCGCGGACTGCAGCGCCGCCGAGGTCTGGGCCGATGTTGTAACAGCGGTTGTCGATGAACCGCGAGTTGACCACCTTCAGTTGGCCACCCAGGTCGAAGATGGCGCCCCCTCCGCCACCACCGAAGCTGGCGCCCTTGGACTGGCTGAGGGTGGAGTTGCCGTCCTCGAAGGTCATGTTCTGCACGACGAGCTCAGGCCATTCCTGGTCGTAACAATGCGAGGTGGTCCACTGCTGTCTTTGGTCGCAGGTGTTCATGTAGAGGATCTGGCGCTTCCCGACGCCACTGAGGGTGACCGTCCCGCCGCCATCAAGGACGACCCGGCGGCTGGTGTTCACGATCTTGGCCGTGGCAGTCATTGTTATGGTCACGGGGGCCGGACCGCAGTTGAAGGTAATGACGCCACCGCGGGCGACGGCACTGACGACCGCGGCGGACCTGCAACTGGCGGGCGTGCCGGTCCCGATGACATGCTCCGGGTGGTTGGTGTCGACCGCATGGCCGGCCAGCGGTACGCGCGCATGGCCGGCCGGATTGCCGAAGTCCGGCAGCGGGTGCGTCGACGCAGGCGCCGAGACCGAAGCGCTCGCTACAAGAGGGGCGACGCCTACTGTCAACGCAGCTCCCACCGCCAGCATCACGAAAAACCTGCCCAAACCACGCCTGCACCGCACGGCGCTTTATGTTACCCCTGATGTTTGGTCGCTCCTGAGGGGGCGCCCGGGAGATGTTCTGCGCGTCACCTCTGGCGGGAGCTACACGTCCCGACGGTACGGCCCCGCCCCCTAGCCCTGGCCGGAACAACGCACTGCCCGGGCTTTGGTGGGGTGTTCTCGCAAGTGTTTGGCCTGGGCCAGCGGGGTCGAACGCCCTACCCGTGACCGCGTCGGAAGGTCTTCCTCGGGAGGTCCTTCGCCCTCGATTTACCCGCGACATCGAGCCAGTCAATCCTCGTCGCGCTCTTTGCTGCGGTTTCCGAGGTCCGCCGCATCGCCGGGGGCAACCATGAGATCTCCGATGACGTGCTTGGGTCGTCTCGTATACAGCCTACGGCTCGCCTGCATTTCAGCTGCAGTACAGGTATATTGCTGCTATGAGTAAATCGATCACCGTGAGGGACGTTCCGGACGAGACGAGCGAGCGATTGGCGTCACGGGCAGCAGCCACGGGGCGATCGTTGCAGGAGTACCTCCGGGCAAGGTTGATCGAACTCGCCGAGAGTCCTGATGCGGACGCGCTGGTCGCGGCTATTCGTGAGCGGAAAGCGGCGACTCGCAGCCATGTCACCGTCGACCAGATCCTCGAGCACAAGGACGCCGAACGGAAATGACCACAGTTGTCGACGCCTCGGTTGTCGTCGCGGCGCTTGTCGACTCCGGATCAGTGGGCACTTGGGCTGAGTCAGTGCTGCTGACCGGCCCCCTGGCCGCACCGCACCTTTTGCCGGTTGAAACTGCGAATATCCTTAGGCGGATGGCGAATGTGGGCGATATCTCGACAGACGTTGCCGCCTTGGCTCACAACGAACTGTCGAGTCTTCGTACGGAAATGTTCCCGTACGCGCCGTTCGGCAGACGAGTTTGGGAATTGAGGGCGAACATCACCGCGTACGACGCTTGGTACATCGCTCTTGCGGAACTGCTCGACGCCCCACTTGCGACACTCGACGGCAGGCTCAGCCGGGCCCCTGGGGTCACCTGTCGATTTCTGACGCCTCCAGGCGAGACCTAATAGAGAGACGGCTCCTGTCCGCCTTTTGGACAGAACCGCTCTAAGTCAATGGCTGTCTCGAGGGCGAGCCGGTCATCGCCGAGTTGAGTTCGATGCCCCCCAGCCCGATGGAAAGCCTCGTTTGCTCCAGAAACTGAAAGCGCCCCGATTCCGAGTCAAATCCCGTACTTTCAATAACACTTTGGCGCCACTTAGGCGAATCGCCTGGCACGCAAAACCGCAGCAGAGGCCAGTGGCTCCCGGGCAGGCGTCAGCGGTCGAGTTTGCCAAGCCGCCCAGCAATACGGGTAGGGTCCTGTGGTGAGTAGTCGCGATGAAACGAGCACCGGGCCGGAGGGAGCCCAGTTGGTCGTGGTGGCTAACAGGTTGCCGGTCCGGCGGGTGGAACACGACGGCGAGATGCATTGGGACTTGAGTCCAGGTGGACTGGTCTCGGCGCTGACGCCGGTGCTGGCAGGCGGGGCCGGTATGTGGATCGGTTGGCCGGGCGGTGGTGTTGAGATGGCCGTTCCAGCTGAACACGAGGGGATCGAGTTGCGCGCGGTGCCTCTCGATGATGCCGAGTTCGAGCAGTTCTACCTCGGGTTCTCCAACGCCACGCTTTGGCCGCTCTATCACGACGCGGTTCGGACCCCGACGTTCCACCGGGAGTGGTGGTACGCGTACGTGTCGGTCAATGACCGCTATGCGCGTGCTGTCGCCGAAGCCGCCGCGCCGGGAGCGACTGTCTGGGTGCACGACTACCAGTTGCAGTTAGTTCCGAAGATGCTCAGGGCACTGCGGCCAGATCTGCGCATCGGCTTCTTCTTGCACATCCCCTTCCCACCACAGGAGCTGTTCATGCAGCTGCCTTGGCGGAGACCGATACTCGAAGGGCTTTTGGGCGCCGATCTGGTGGGGTTCCAGGTGCAGGGGGCGGCGTCGAACTTCTCGCGGGTCGCTCGACGAGTCGTCGGCGCATCGGGTACCGACACCATCCTGAACTACGACGGGCGCCAGGTCCGGGTCGGGGCGTTCCCGATATCAGTCGACACGATGGGGCTGATCAAGCGGGCTTCCGACCCCGCTGTGCAGAGACGAGCCCGTCAGATCAGAGAGGAGCTCGGCAGCCCGGATGTCGTCATGTTGGGCGTCGACCGCCTCGATTACACCAAGGGCATCGACCGGCGGCTCATAGCCATCGGCGAGTTGTTCGCCGACGGTTCCCTGACTGGGCCGCAGGCGGTGTTGGTCCAGATCGGCGTACCGAGCCGTGAGGATGATCCGCACTACCGTCGCGAGCGCGAGCACCTCGAACAAGTTGTCGGCGAGATCAACGGGGCGTACTCGACAGTCGGGCGACCTGCGATCCACTACTTGTACCAAAGCGTCGAGGTCGACGAACTGGTGGCCCTGTACCTCGCCGCCGATGTCATGCTGGTCACACCGCTGCGAGACGGCATGAACCTCGTGGCCAAGGAATATGTGGCCTGCCGGGTTGATAACACCGGGGCCCTCGTGCTCAGCGAGTTCGCCGGTGCCGCCCAAGAGCTACGAGACGCCATCCTGGTCAACCCCCATGATCTGGATGGCCTAAAACAGGCCATCCGCCACGCCGCCGACCTCGACCCCAACGAAGGAACAGCACGCATGCGCCGCATGCGCCGTGTCGTGAGACGCCACGACGTCCAGGCATGGGCACACGCCTTCTTAGGCGCCCTCCGCGCCGACAGCGGGCACATTTCTACCTAGCCCGACCCGGGGCTAGAACCTGGGAGCGCACCTCACTAGGCCGACCCGACGGAGGTTGCCCAGCGCGGTCGACCCTGCGCCGGCGCTTTCCTGTCTGCAAATCCTGGACGGTCGTCGGTTCATATCGGTGTGGACAATTACTGCCGAATCATCGGGGCCCTGCCCCGTCGGCTGTGGGCGACTCTGATGGAGCGACACAAGCCGAACGGTTGCGACCGACCCCGTGTCCTCGGTCTTGATCTAGCACCCGATGGCTCGATGTCCGGCACATCCGAGAAGCGCTGGATGGCCCCTGGTGCTGGGCGTGCCGCGGCTGCGGGACCGCCGGCCTGGTCCAGCACCTCTGCGCATCGCGTCCGGAGTCGTCACTGCTGGCCTACAGTCGCCGGGAAAAGCATGCGAAGGGGGCACGACTCAGGTGGCGACACCGAAGGACCTAGCAGAGCGTTCGGCGCCATTGTTGCCCCCGGGAAGCCAGGTCCGGCATGCTTTCATCTCCCAGACGGCGCCGAACTTCGCATTCTTCTTCGTCAACTGGGCCACCGGGCTGACAATGTTCTGGATCACGTACCGGTGACCCAGGACGCCATCTATATTTTGGATAGCCACAAGCTTTCGGGCGGTGCCAAGCCCACGTCGATCGCGGGCACGTTGCCGAGGCGCACTCAGCTTGGCCCGGTGTCGGGTCGGTGGGGTCAGATGACCCTGCTCGGTGAGCGCCATTGGGTCAAACGGCGTTTCCAGACCGAGGTCACCTCCGCCGACGCCGAAGCGGGATTCACCTACGGTCCAAGATGACGAGGGCGTCGTACCCGGTGAGGATCCTCGCGCCCGCAGCTCCACCGCACGCGCCTCCGATCCACAACCCGCCTCGGAATCTCCGTCGTCCATTGTTCCGTCGAGGCCCGGGATGCTCCAGTTGGCTGGCCTCACGAGCACCCGCACCTCTGACTGCTTGCTGGAGTCGACTGCCTCCGGAGCGGCCCGTTTCTGGGCACCCCTCTGCCGTGCCCAGGAAGGCCTGGCCAGAAGACACGATTCTCCGGCTGACGTGGGTCATGCGCAGTGCCCTGCTGTGGCTGGACGGCGAGACTGCCGCCTGACCTGGGGCGACTTCCTCCAGCCGGTCCGCCCGGAGCCCACCGGACGCGATCCGAGCAGAACGCCCGGCCAACTTCAGCCGCCCGGATTCTGGGCGGTCGTGGGTTCGAATCGGCGTCGATGACTGCGACCGCCACCTTCGGGTTAGATACCCTAAGGCGAGTCTGAGAAGTGACCGATCCGATCCGCGCCGTCGATGGTCACCGGCTCCGCAAATCTTTCGACTGACCTGTCGGGGCACTGGAGCAAGGCGGCTGGATGTCCTACGCGGGCTCCCTATCCCTCGGGGGGCGCAGACCGTCGAGCACGGCCTGGAGGATTGGCTCGATGTAGCGGGTGTCGCTGCGGATCGTGGCGATTGCGACGATCGTGTCGAGGATCTGTTCGAGCGTGAGATCTTCACGGACCTCGTGGGTGCGATGTGCGGCAGCGAGGAGCGGTCGGCCGGCGGCCAGCCCCCGGGCGCGGCTCTCGCCGAAGACGGGGTTGCTGTGGTCGGTGTGCGCGAGCAGCTCGGAGGCAATGTGGCGCTTGCTGGTCGCAAAGGCGAAGAACCGGCGCAGCCAGGCCATCAGCACCGCTCCGGGTGTCTCGCCGTCGACACTCTCGGCGGCCTCGCAGATGGCATCGACTTCGTCGGTGTAGAGAGCTTCGAGGAGCTCACGCCGACCGGGGAAGTTGCGGTAGAGCGTCGCCATCCCGACACCGGCGCGTCGTGAGATTTCGGCCATCGACACCTCGGCGTCCGAGTCGGCGAATGCGGTCCGGGCGGCCGCCAGGATCTTGTCGCGGTTGCGCTCGGCGTCGGCACGTCTCGTGGGTGATGGGAACTGGTACGGGGGCAATTGGGCTCCAAAGTGGACAGGTTATCCGCAAGTCGTTACAGTGAAGTGGACAGGCTCTCCGCCTGCTGACGCATCTGATCCTACTCACCTGTCGCGACCAGCTCGCGGCCGCACAAGGAAGGAACTCTCTATGGACTACCGACCTCTGGGACGCACCGGCGTCAAGGTCAGCCAGCTGTGCCTGGGCGCGATGATGCTCGGCGCCGTTGGCAACCCCGACCACGACAACGCGGTCCAGATAATCCACCGCGCGTTGGATGCCGGGATCAATTTCGTCGACACCGCCGATGCCTACTCCCACGGCGAGTCAGAGTTGATCGTCGGCAAGGCGCTGGCCGGCGGACGGCGCGAGAACGTGGTGCTCGCCACCAAGGTCGGCCTGCCGTTCGACGATGACCCCAACCATCGCGGAGCATCGCGACGGTGGATCACAGAGGCGGTCGAGGGTTCGCTCCGACGGCTTCAGACCGATTGGATCGACCTCTACCAGATACACGTTCTCGATCCGAACACCGATATCGACGAGACCCTCGGCGTCCTGTCTGACCTCGTGCGCGCCGGCAAGATCCGCTCCTTCGGCGCCTCCAAGGTTCCCGCCTCTGAGATCGTCGAGGCTCAATGGACCGCCGAGCGCCGCGGCCACGAACGTATTCGTACCGAGCAGCCCCCGTACTCGATGCTTGTCCGCGCGATTGAGTTCGACGTGCTGCCGACCAGCCTGCGCCACGGAATCGGCGTGTTGACCTACAGCCCGCTCGCCGGCGGCTGGCTCTCGGGCAAATACCGCAAGGGCCAGGAGGTCACCGGGCCGGGGTCGGCCGCTCGCGGGCAGCTTTTCCCTGGCGTCTATGACTCCACCAACCCTGCCAACGCGGCAAAGCTCGACGCCGCTGACGCCCTTGGCGCACTGGCCGACGAGGCCGGCATGTCCCTCATTCAGATGGCGATCGCGTTCACCACCCGCCATCCCGCAGTCACCTCCGCAATCATTGGCCCACGCACCATGGAGCACCTGGACACCTACCTCGCCGCCGACGGGATCGACCTGCCCGGCGAACTGCTTGATCGCATCGACCAGATCGTTCCCCCCGGAGTCACGATCAACGTCGCCGACAACATGTGGAACCACGCCACGCCGGCGCTCAGTGCGGCATACCGCCGCCGGTAGAGCAAGGCGGCACGAGGCCGTCCGCCAACGGCTGCTGGACCAGCGGCAAGCTGAACTGAATGACCAGGCAAGGAGTCTTCGCGTCTCGCCCTCGATGCCTTCAAGAGACCGAAGAACGTCGCCGGATCTGCCCTCGGTCTCACCGGGTCAGCATGAACCTTCGCTACCGGCGATCCCGTACCTGCGGGGCTCGCTGCCCTGGGGTTGGTCCTGGGGTTGGTGCCCGATCGGGGTACCGGTTCCGCCTGCTCGTACATATTTCTGCACACCGGCAGTAGGGATGACTTCCGAGTCAGAGCCGGGTCGGCCTTCGGTAATCCACGATCTGTCGGTTACCACTCCCTCAACGCCTGCTTTATCAGTTCATAGCGGTCCAGCAGACCGCGTTGCTAGGGCAGGATCTCGACGTACCCGTCCGTTCCATTGAGGCGGATCTGCTGCCGATCGCGGATCAGCCGGGTGGCTTGCTCCACACCGACGACGGCCGGTAAGCCGTACTCCCGTGCGATCACTGCGCCGTGGGTCATGAGGCCCCCAACCTCCGTCACCAGGCCCGTGATCGCGAGGAACGCAGGCGTCCAGCTGGGGTCCGTGTACGCGGTGACCAGGATGTCGCCCGCCTCGAGATCGGCCTCGGCCATGTCCAAGATGACGCGAGCCCGTCCCTCGATGGTCCCGGCGGAAACGGGTA
>Ga0182015_10002771_pt1 | contig 20574 bp, 24 predicted proteins | sample 712P3MmetaG_FD_120478 | JGI IMG/M metagenome (GOLD analysis project Ga0182015, IMG submission 120478) | Permafrost microbial communities from Stordalen Mire, Sweden - 712P3M metaG | ecosystem: Environmental > Terrestrial > Soil > Wetlands > Permafrost | place: Sweden: Stordalen | collected...
GGTTCCATCACACCATTGTGGTGCTTTTCAACGCGCCGTCCTTCTCAACTAGTCAACACTTTCAAGAGCTTGGTAACGGCCACCGACATGCCTTTTAAGGAGGCGTGGTTTGGAGGTGGTTATGAAAAGCAGATTTCTGAATATGGTTAGGACAACGCTCGCTCCGGTTGCTCTGGTGGTTGCGATGGCGGCCTTCAGTCCGGTGTCGGCGCTCGCGGCTGCTCGCGGAGGTGGCCATGGAGGATTCAGTGGCGGACATGGTGGCGGGGGACACTCCTTTGCCGCACCGAGCCGCGGAAACTCCGGCGGAGGCCGTGCATTCTCCGCACCCGCGCGTGGGTTTAATGGCGGGCGCGCCTTTAGCGGAGGCCGCGCATTTTACGGCGGTCGCGGGTATTACGGTGGCCGAGGATATTATGGCCCCGGTTTTGGATTCGGTGTCGGCGTTTACGCGCCTTACGGATATGCCGCTCCGGTCTGCAATCCCGCCGGATTCTACGATGCCAACGGCGTGTGGCAATACTATCCGGGTTGCGCTGTGCCGTACGGATATTAAACTCGCCGATTCGCAAAAGAGGGTGCCATTGAAGTTTTCTGGCCCTCCGAACGATCTTTAACGCAGCGGCCCAGTCGGGCGAACATAGCTGCGGAAGTTTCATCTCGTCTCTGGGTTTCGAGGAAAGGAGCAGTTTTCGATGCTAAAGAAGCGATTGATCGGAGTTGTTTTCGCAAGTTTTTTGACCTTCGGCGCGTTCGGCCAGGAGGTTGTGGTTCGAGTGAAGCCGCCACATCCGGTGGTTGAGACGCGCGTGGCAACACCAGGTCCCGGCTATGTCTGGATAACCGGTTATCACCGCTGGGACGGAGCTGCGTATGCTTGGGCTCCCGGAAGATGGGAATTGCCCCCGCGTCCCCACGCTCATTGGGTTGCGCATCGGTGGGCCCACCGGCATGGTGGATATGTGCTGGTCGAAGGGCATTGGCGCTAAGGCTCCAGGCCGCCAGTAAGCAGAAACAAACGCGCTAAATTGTCTATCCTGGGCGGAGTGGAGTACTTCTTCGCTTGCCCATACTGCTCGGAACGGATATCGATGGTGCTGGACGCCTCGGTGAAGCGACAGACTTACATCGAGGATTGCGAAGTGTGCTGCCATCCGATCGAGGTGCGCTACAGCGTGGAGAATGACGAGGTGCGCCAGTTTGAAGCCAGGGCGATCTAGCTCTTAACACGGGCGCGACGCGACGCCAGCGGGCCTCGATCATGGCCTTGACCTGGTTGAACCAGTCGAGTACAGTGCTAGGCAGCCCGGGAGGTATCGCGATGAGGTCCAATCGAGCTGTTTTGATTGCGGGCGTCAGTTTGTTGTTGGTGCCGGCGGCGGTGCTCGCGCATCATGCGTTGGATTCGCAGTTTGACACGAAACAAACCATCACCCTAACAGGTGCCGTCACAAAAATGGACTGGAGCAATCCCCATGTGCGGCTCTATGTTGAAGTCAAAGACGACAGCAAGAGGGTGACTTGGGAGCTGTACATGGGCAGTCCGAACCAGCAAATGATGAACGGCTGGAAGATTGACACCTACAGGCGCGGTGACCACGTGAGCGTCGACGCCTATCCAGCGAAGGATGGATCGAGCGTCGGATTTGCAAGGAAAGTCACGGCTGTTTCCGGACGAACTTTCTAAGAGCAGCGCGCGACGGCCAGCTAGGCACCTGTGGCAGACCGAAACATTTTGCAGTCTGGTGCATCTGACTTCAGTAAGTCTGCGGCTCCGAAGTTCCTCCTAACCCCGTCGTTATTTCCCGCAGGACGTTTGGAAGAGCGCACGGACGTTTCAGCACAAACTTATGATTAGCGCCGGTTTTAGCGATCATGCGGCCCAGGCGCAGGTTGTTTGCCCCAAATGCCGTTGGACGTGCGCGCGTCGTTCCCGGCGTCGAACCAGCCTCGACTTTTTGGTGGCGTTGATTTTCTTGCGTCCATTCCGCTGCCGCTCGTGCGGCCGGCGGCATTACCGTTTGTCGGTTTATTAGCGTGACTTCGCAGCGCGGCTAGCGCCGTAGCAACTCCAATAGCGCCGACGATACCGCTTCCGGCTTCTCGCGCGGCAGAAAGTGCCCGGCGCCTGGAACGACACGGCGCGCGACCAGTGCTGGGAACACCGCACGCTCGGCCGGCGTCACATCCGCTGATGGGCGCGCCAGCGGATCGGCCGCGCCATACAGCAGGATCGACGGCGCGGTAATCTTCGGGCGCCTTGCCAGATCCCGCTCCGTTTCGAAGAAACGTTCTTCACCCGGCGCGTTCCCGTTCCGGTGGCGGTAGGAATGAATCACCACCTCCACGAAATCGGGATTGTCGAACGACGGCGCGGTGCGATTGTACGTTTCGTCGCTGAAGCGCCAGCCGGGCGACCACGTTTGCCACAACAGCTTGCATAGGCTCCGGCGATTGGCCGCCAGTCCCGCTCGCCCGCGCTCGGTGTTGAAATACCACTGGTACCAAAGCTCACGCTCCACCTCCGGCGGCGCAGGCTGTTGCGGAGCGAAAACGTTCTGGATCGTGTAGCCGCCGATGATCACCGTAGCGCGCACACGCTCCGGATGGAGGGCTGCGGCGATGGCTGCCGCGCGTCCGCCCCAATCGTACCCGGCAACCGCCATTTGCTTGAGTCCGAGAGCGTCGGCGAAATCAATCAGATCTTGTCCGATTGCCGCCTGCTCGGCCATGCGAGGCGCAACCGGATCACGGAATCGCGTGGGCCCGTAGCCGCGCAGGTAGGGCACCAGCACCCGGTGTCCAGCCTTGGCGAGCGGCGGCGCTACATCGTCGAACGCGCGGACGTCGTCTGGAAAGCCGTGCAGCAGGACGATCGGAAACCCGCTCGCATCACCGGACTCTTCATACGCGATATCGAGAACGGATGTCTGAACGGACCGGGTGGATGATTGCGCCTTTGCCATAGTCGCGATGCCTGCGCTGGCCGCCTGAAGGAAGCTTCTCCGATTCACGTTAGCGTGTTTCCATGAGCTGCAAGTAAAAATTGTTGGGATCGCGGAAGATGATGACGCGCTGGCCTTGCGGCAACGTCACTGGCGCGCCACCGGTGGTGATCGCGGACCATCCTGCATTCTTCAGAGACGCAGTCAGAGCATCGACATCTCGCACGAAAACGCGCAGCATTCCCTGGCCAGCCTCAGGAAACGGCGCGCCGGGGGCATGGCCGGCCTTCACTTTCTTGAATCGGATTCGGTCCCATTTCAATCCAAACAGCCTGCCGTAGAGCTCCGTCGTCTTGCCGATGTCGCTGACACTGACGGTCAGATCCGCTCCCGGATTTTCCGACTGCTCCAATTCGACCGGGAATCCGTCGGGATCGCGCAGGGATTTCGGGCCGTCCGATCGGCGAAGGGACAACGTAGCGACGCCCGGTCCCGCAATTGGTTCGACCTTCGGCTTTCGCGCCTCGCCCCACTGGACCAGTTCAATCCCCATCGCCGATCCAGGAATTTTCAGCACCGCGGCGCGAAATTGCCGGCCTGGCACTCCGTACAAATTCGCCACCGCCGGATTGTCCGTGAACTTGTGCTCTCCCGGAGGGCCGCTGAGTTCCCGTCCCAGGACGTCATGATAAAACGCCAGCGATTGATCCAGGTCCGAAACGATGTGCAGGAACGGCCCGACGCCAACCACCGGGCTATCGGGCGGAGGAGTTTGCCCGAACATAAGCATGGCGCCGAATAATCCGGCCATCAACCGCGCCGCGAAGGTTGTCATCGCTTATGCAGTATACGCCAGTGTGATAATCTCGTTGGCCATATGGCTATCCGAAACCAGTCCCCCTCGCGTCGCGGAATCGTTGCAGGCGCCGGCCTCGGTCTAGGTTCTGGTCTGCTTGCAGGATTGACGCGCGCGCAGGCCGCCACTCCCGCCGCGCGCGCGGACTCTTCCGCCAAGATCTGGAGCGGCGAATACTGGGCCAAAAAGGGCGATGTCTCGCTCTACATGTTTCGAAAGCGCGCCGGCGCGCCAACCCCGGCTAGCCAGGCTGCGCTCCCGGTTCTTTTCCTGGTGCATGGCTCCTCGGTTTCCTCGCGGCCCAGTTTCGATCTCACGGTTCCCGGGCACGGCGAATACTCCGTCATGAACACGTTCGCGCAATATGGGTTCGACGTGTGGACCATGGATCACGAGAATTACGGCCGATCCAGCCGCACCGAAAGCAACTCCGATATCGCGAGCGGCGTTGAGGATCTCAAGGCCGGCGTCGACGTCGTGCTGCGCGAGACCGGCCGCTCGAAGATTCACATGTTCGGTGAGTCTTCCGGCGGCCTCAGAGCCGGCGCTTATGCGATGGCGCGGCCGGAGCGGATCGATCGCCTGGTCCTTGCCGCCTTCACTTATAAAGGCACAGGCTCGCCCACCCTCACCGAGCGAGCCAAGCAGCTCGACTACTACCGCACGCACAATCGCCGCCTGCGCGATCGCAACATGATCCGCAGTATCTTCACGCGCGATAAGCCTGGCACTTCCGATCCCGCGCTGGCCGAGTTCGTCGCCGATCAGGAGTTGAAGTTTGGCGATCAGGTTCCCACCGGCACCTATCTCGATATGACTGCGCACTTGCCGGTGGTCGATCCAGCGAAAGTGCTGGCTCCCGTGCTGCTCATCCGCGGCGAGTACGACGGCATCGCAACCGTCGAAGACCTGGTCGACTTCTACAAGCAACTTCCCAATGGCGACCGCCAGTTCGTGATTCTGCCCGGCCTGGCACACTCGGTGGTCTCCGGACTCAACCGGCAGCTATTCTGGCACGCCATGCGGGCTTTTCTGACGATGCCGGCCCCGGCCGCGCCGTCAGCGTAGAATTTAAGGCGCTCGATCGCCCCGAGCAAAATCCATGGTGCAAGGAACCGAAACCGGGACCCCGTCCTTGCGGGCAGGAGTGAACTTCCATTCGCGCAGCGCCGCTGTGACATCACGCGCCCACTTCTCATCTGACGCCTTCTCGACCTGAACGTTGACGGGCACACCTTCTTCATCGATCACGAACGCCATGGTGACAGTGGCCCTGTCCGCCTCGGCCGCGCTCACTGCGCTTCAGCATAGATGCGCTGCACCAGGCCCGCGACATTCATGCTCGGCCAGTCCGCGTACTTGGTTTTGAGTTCCACGCTGAGCTGCTTGCCGGCATCCTCGGCGGAAACGCCTCGCCGCTTGAGCGCCAGCGCGCGCGCCTGGACATCGCTGATAAAATTCCGTTCGGATGTAATCAGCGAACCGTCGCCGGGCGGGCTGTGATCCGGCAGAACGTGCTGCACGTTGAGCCCAGCCAGCTTCTCGAGAACAGCGATCCAGCTGGAAGCAGTTCCTCCGTCGGCGGCAACGCCCGGGACCACCTTGTTCTGCACGATGTCGCCCGACACCAGCGTCCCATCGGGTTCAACCAACGTCAGTTCATCGCCCTTCGTGTGACCTCCGCCCAGCCACAACATCCTGGCCGTGACGCCGCCGCCCAAATCCACCTTCGCTTCGTCCGCGAAAAGAATGTCGGGAGTGCGAAACGCGTGGACGTCTTTCAGCAGGTCCGCGTTCTGCGCCGACATCGCGCGAAAACGATCGACGATTTCAAGCCCGTGCTGTTCCATCTCCTGCTGCTGAACCGTATTGCGGATCAGAATGGTTCCCGCCGGGAAGCCCGCATCACCGCCGGCGTGCTCCGGATGAAAATGCGTGGTGGTGAGGAAAAGTTTGGGAGCCTTGGAAAGCTTGGCGGCGGCGCGCGCCACCGTGGCTCCGTTGCGCGGCCCCAGGCCTGTGTCCACCACCAGCGTGGCACGATCGCCCACAATAATGGCGATGTTCGGAAATCCCATTATGGCCCAGACGTGATCGGATATTTTGACCGTGTCTTCCTTCATGAGAGGTTGTGGCATCTGGGCTCGGGCGTGGGCGGCGAACAGGCTCCCGAGCGCAAAAAACATCCAACGGTTCATCATAAGCAATGGCATTCCGGCCTCCTATATTGTACGGCTGCCCTACCTCCCGGTTTTCCGGCTCTAAATTTTATTGAAGCCCAGATCAACTTTCTTGACTTTAATAAACTTTAGGTGTATCTTAAGTTTATGAAGGAGCCGCAGCCACCCTGGCTGGAAGTGCTGGACGAGGAAGACCTGCAGTTTCTGAAGCGATTTGTCCTCAGCTCGGGGTCGCTGAAAGCTCTGTGTGATGAGTATGAAGTGTCCTATCCGACCCTGCGCTCCCGGCTTGACCGGTTGATCGCGAAGGTGCAGGCGGCTGAGGACCCGAAAGTCGTTGATTCGTTCCAGCGCAAACTGCACGTGCTGGTGGCGGATGGAAAAATGTCGGCTGCCCTCGCGCGAGAACTGTGGAAAGCTCATCGCTCAGTGGCGGACGAAAGGACGAAATAAATGATACAGCCATTGTTTGTCACAGCATGGTTTGACCCGAATCAATACGCTTGGATTCCGGGCACGGCATACGGCGTAGCCGCTGGATTGATGGGAGGGCTGGTGGGCTGGCTCGTGCCTCGCGGCCGTGCCAGGGAATTCATACTCCGAGCCTGGTTCACATTGTGGGCGGTGGCGGTCGCTCTTCTCATCGTAGGGTTGGTGGCGCTGATCAATGGGCAGCCGTGGGGCGTTTGGTACGGCCTCCTGCTGCCTGGCGCGGTCGGCACGCTGGTTGTGGGCGCGAACTCGGTGGTCATACTCAAGAGGTATCGCGAGGTCGAAGAGCGGCGGGTGGCGGCTAAGGATCTGCTCTAGCTTTCGCCGAAGTTTGATAGCTCAACGTTTCCACCCAGCTTCCGTCTCGCCGAACCCACACCCGCGTAACGTGCAGCGGCTTTCCGCGATCGGGCCGGTGTTCCGACGTCATCAAAACCGCCTCGCCGAAATCGAACATTCGCGCTGACACCAGCGGCGAGGGAGCAAGCCCGCCATTTTTCGAATGGTCGAAGTCTTCCATCCGCCCGCGCTTGTCGTAGATTTTGTTGCTATTGGAGCTGGCCGCCACGAACTCATCGGCCACCACTGTCGCGAAGACTGCCGAATTGTGGGCCATCGCCGCCGTCTCCAGCTTCGAGTACGCACTGACCACCTGCTGCTCAGTTTCATTCTTCGGTTTGTACGCGACCGTCTTGCAGGGGTTTTCACAATCCTTCCCCGCCCCGGGCGCAAAGGAAGGCGGCGCATCCAGCGACAGTACTTCTTGATAGACGATGGCCTTCCAGCCTCCGCGACGCTTCACCCACACGCCCAGCACGTGCGTTCTCCCGAGGTTCGCCTGAACATCTCCAATTTCGCCGTAGGCGTAATGCTTCAACTGAGCATCGTTCTGGTTCGTGATTGAGGGCTTCGGCGGATCTCGCAAAACCTCAGCCTTCGTCAGGGTCCTCCCCTCAAAATCCGTCCATGTGAAATCCGCGTCGAGAAGTTTCCCAAGCGCGGGCTTGTCCGCCTTTGCCGCGGCCTCGACAAAAGCGCGATCGGCCTGAAGCATTGCCGGATCATCCTGGCCGGCGTAAACCAGCGTTGCCGATAACGCAACGAATAACGCAACACATAACGCAATCAGGAGAACTCGCATGAGAACCAATATACGCGCCCACAACCTCTTCCGGCCGCTCCCTGAGACCTTTACAAAAGTTTTACGTGCTTCCGCCACGCTCCAATCGTCACTTAAGTGGGTTTGAATTTTGAATTGGACTACGGAAAGGAAGAAGATTATGTTTCGGTATTTGCAAGCATCCGCGCTGCTGGGAGCCAGTTTGGTGGGTGCATTAGTCCCGTCACTGAAAGCCGACGATTGGGACAAGAAAACGATCATTACAATCAACGAACAGGTTGCGGTGGAAGGCGTCGTATTGCCGCCGGGCGAATACGTGCTGAAGCTTCTCGGCTCGCCGTCAAATCGGCAAATCGTCGAGATCTTCAATCGTGACGAAACCCACCTGATTGGCACTGAGTTGGCTATTTCCGCCTATCGACTCGAGCCGAGCGGTGGCACGCGCGTTACATTTTATGAAACTCCCGCTGGGCAGCTCCCCGCGCTGCGCACCTGGTTCTATTCTGGTGACAGAACCGGTATTGAATTCCTACCACCCCAGGCGGCGGCCGCGGCGAAAGCGAATTCGGACTGAAGAACGAGCCACTACTACGATCGCTTGCTATGGCCTCGGACGCGCTACGTTCGAGGCCCTCGCGTCTGGAGATTGATCGTTCCAGTCGGAACCTTCGCTAAGCTGGTTCTTGAACTCGCTGTTCTTGAACTCGAAATGAAGCCTTCTCAAACTCCTAAGAATCCCTGCTTTTCCTCCGGACCTTGTGCCAAACGCCCAGGCTGGAACTTGGACGCGCTCAAGGATGCGGCGCTCGGACGATCGCACCGCGCCAAAATCGGCAAGCATAAACTCGCGGATGTTATCGAGCGCAGTAAGAAAGTGCTCGGCATTCCCGGCGCGTACGTGCTCGGTATTGTTCCCGCTTCCGATACTGGCGCGGTTGAAATGGCGCTATGGTCGCTGCTCGGCGAACGCGGCGTGGACATCCTGGCTTGGGAGGCCTTTAGCAGCGGCTGGGCCACCGATTGCAAAAACCAGCTCCGGCTGAAAGATCTTCGCGTCTTCAACGCCGATTACGGCCAGCTCCCCGATCTCCATCAAGTGGACTGGACCCGCGACGTCGTCTTCGCCTGGAACGGAACCACTTCTGGCGTGCGGATTCCCAACGGTGACTGGATCGCCGCCGATCGCCAAGGACTCTCCGTCTGCGACGCCACTTCGGCGGTCTTCGCGATGGACATCCCGTGGGACAAGCTGGACGTGGTCACCTGGTCCTGGCAAAAAGTGCTCGGCGGCGAGGGCGCGCATGGAATGCTCGCGCTCAGTCCCAGAGCGGTCCAGCGCCTGGAAACCTTCATCCCGGATCGCCCCTTGCCTAAGATTTTTCAGATGACCAAAGGCAGCAAATTGATCGAAGGGATCTTCGAAGGCGAGACCATCAACACGCCCTCCATGCTGTGCGTCGAGGATGCTCTGGACGGCTTGCAGTGGGCGGAATCCATCGGCGGTCTGCCGGCGCTCATCGCGCGTTCCATCGCCAATCTGAAGTGCATCGAGGACTGGGTCGCGCAGTCGTCCTGGGCCGCATTCCTGGCCGAAGAAAAATCCACCCGGTCGAGCACTTCCATTTGCCTCAAGATCAAGGACCCGGCCTTCACCTCGCTCTCCGCCGACGATCAAAGCGCGCACGCCAAGTCCATCGTGTCCACCCTGGAGAAGGAACGCGCCGCTTACGACATCGGCGCGTATCGCGATGCGCCCGTCGGACTGCGGGTTTGGGGTGGCGCCACGGTTGAGACCTCCGACATCCAGACTCTTCTTCCCTGGCTCGATTGGGCCTACGCTTCGGCCCGGGACTCCTTTGCGCGTGCTCTATGATGGTCTGTCATGAGACCCATCCTTCTGCTTTTGGCCGTAGCTTGGATTGCCGCGGCACAGACTCCAGACCTGATCCTGATCCACGGCAAAATCCTGACCGTCGACGCGAAGGACTCCATCGTTGAAGCTGTCGCCATCGCCAAAGGCAAAATTGTCGCGGTGGGATCCACTGCCGAGATCCAGCGCCGCGCCACTCCCGCCACACGAATCGTCGATCTTCACGGCCTCACCGCTACTCCCGGATTGATCGACACCCACGGCCACTACGCCGCCAGCGGTGTCGACGAGCTATTCAGCGTCGTGCTGAACGACGTCCAACGAGTGAGCGAGGCGGTGGAAAAAATCCGCGAGAAGGCGGCTACGTTAAAGCCCGGCGAATGGCTGGTCGGCGCGGGATGGGACGAAGGCAAGCTGGCTGAGCGTCGTTACCTGTTAGCGTCCGACCTGGACAAAGTCACACCCAACAATCCTGTGTGGCTGATGCACACCACCGGCCATTACGGAGTCGCCAACAGTTACGCGCTGAAGCTCGCGCACATCACTGCCTCCACGCCCGACCCGCCCGCGGGCACCATCGACCGCGACGCCCAGGGCAACCCTACGGGCGTGTTGAAGGAATCGGCGAAGGACTTGATGGTGAGTCTCACTCCTCCCCCTACGCCGCAGCAATGGCAACGTGGAATCTTGCATTCGATCGAGGGCTTGCATCGCGAAGGCATGACTGCCGTGAAGGACCCGGATCTCACGCCACCCATGTGGGACGCCTACCGCGAGCTCCTACGTCAGAACAAACTGGATGAGCGCGTCTTCGTGCTCTGGGACTCCGGCCACACACTGGAATCCGCGCGGCAGGCTCTGGCGCGTATTTCCGCGCTTCCCAAACCTCCTGCTTCGCTGGGCGATGGCCTGTTGCTTTCCGGCGGCGCCAAAATCTTCATGGACGGCAGCGGCGGCGCGCGCACCGCTTGGATGCACCAGCCTTGGAATAAAAACCGCACGGATGTCGACGGCACCAACGTGGGCTACCCGGCCACCGATCCCGAAATATATCGCCAGATGGTCCGCTTGTTCCACCAGGCCGGCGTTCACGTCGGCACCCACGCCATCGGAGACCGCGCGATTGACTGGGTGGTGGATACCTACGCCGAAGTTCTAAAAGAGAAGCCCACGCGCGGGCTGCGTCACAGCATCATTCACTGCAACATCCCGACCGATCACGCCATCGCTGTGATGGCGTCTTTGCAAAAACAATACGACGCCGGTTACCCCGAGGCGCAGGCCCCGTTCATGTGGTGGATCGGCGACACCTATGCGGGCAATTTCGGTCCCCAACGCTCCCAGCGGTTAGAGCCGTTCAAAACCTGGCTCGCGAAAGGCGTCCAGTGGGCCGGAGGGTCAGACTATGACGTCACTCCTTATGCCGCGCGCTACGGAATTTGGGCCTCCCTCGAACGCGAAACGCTGAAGGGCGTGTACGGCGCGCATCCGTTTGGAACGGCCGAAGCAATCGACGTCCACACCGCGCTACGCTCCTACACCGCATGGGCCGCCCGGCAATTGTTTCTCGAAGACAGAATCGGAACCATCGAGCCAGGCAAGGATGCCGACATCGCAGTCTGGGATCATGACCTCTACAGCATGCCCGCGGCGGACATCAAGAACCTGAAGTGCGAACTCACCCTCTTCGGCGGGCGCGTGGTTTACCAGGATGCCGCTTCGCCGATCGCCATTCAAAAGTAGCCGCTAATTTCGCTTCTCCATCTCCGCGAGCGCGGCCATCTCCTCATCGAACGTCGCGATGCGGCCGTGTACCGGGATGTCTTTGGCGAAGTGAATCTTTCGCATCGCCAAATTCTGGCGATAGTTTTCCGCCCAGGGATGCTTGAACCAGGTCATATCGATCAAATCGCCCTCGACCAGCAGATTATCGCGCGGGACAAATGCGGCAATCAGGTACGGCGAGTGCGTGTTGTCGTGCAATCGAAAAAGATCGACTTCCATCGAGCCGTCCTTGAGCACCAGCGTGTCGTCCATGCCGCGAAACTTCAGCGTCTTACCGGACTTCGTCAGCAGATCCGGCTTGAGGGTCGCTTGGCGTGAAGTCATTTCCTTGAAGATGCTCTCATTGCCCTGGTGCGAGATCACCGTGAGGCCCTCGGCCACCGCGGTGCGCAAGCCTCCGGTGTGATCGAAGTGATGATGCGTCACAATCACTTCCGTCAGCGGTTTATTCGGCGCCAAGGCGCGCGCTTTGTCGATCACGGCCCTCGTGCGAGCCTCGCTGGTCGGCGCCTCAAACAACGTCAGATGATCGTCAAACTCAAACAGGATGCTGAAAGCATTGCCGCCGGTGCCCGCCAGCCACCAGATGCCCTTAGCGACTGGCTGGGCGTCCACGGAAATAACCGGAGGAGCCGGCGCGGCGGCGCTCTTCACTGCGGCAGGCGCGGCGAGCTCACCCACGTCGCCATCCACGGTGTTTTTCGAGACGTGGAAATCCCCGCTCGTCCAATCCCGGAAATCGATCTTCGTGACATAGCGCCTGGGGAGCTGGATGCCGCTCACCGTTTCGTAGTCTTCAAACGAGGTGGTGTTGACGACGTCACCCAGGTTTTCGCTCACCGTCATCCAACTCACCGACGCGGGCAGATGCGTGGTCGCATCCAGCGCGAGCGTCAACTTGTCGCCCTTTGCGGTAACGATGTCGACCATCTCGCGTGCGCCCGGCTTTTTTAATTTGTTCTGGCGAGGAGCGCCGACCTTCGCGCCCGGATCGAGAGCGGCTCGCACAATCGTCACCGGCGTCCCCAGCATCTCAATGCGGCGATCCACTACAGCCGCGTCTGAAGCACGCTGCGCGCGGCCTTCGGCGTTGATGTTGAACGCTACCTCGCCATCCAGACCCTGGCTCAGCCGGTTGTCGGTTGGGAGCGCAAAGGGAAACATCCCGATGCGGTGCTGCTCGGTGCGCGCTTGGGCTTTCGCTAAATCGATCTTTCGTTTGAACTCGGGCACCCACCAAGTCGGCAGCGGACCTTCCGGATGCGGGTTCTGCCCGATGTTCGGAGCCACGCCGGAGCCTTCCATCACCAGCGTCTTAATGGCTACAATCCTTTCCTTCCCGCCCAGCGCAGCGGCCGCGCTCGCGATCGCTTTCACACCGGCGGACTGGCCGAATGCAACCACCGCCGCCGTCGCCATCGCCATCGCCAGAACAATTGAAATGGTTCGCGTCATGCTCGTCTCCTGCGTCCAAAATCTTACTACGCTCCCGCGATCAAAATGCAAACCCCCAGGACCATCAGGACTAAAACGAAGGCGTAGTGGTCAAACTTGACCACTAAAGGGAGGCGGCGCGCCGTACAATCAATACGACTTAGTGAGCCCAAAAATAATGACAAAATCGACCTTGTTTTCCATCGCGCTGGCTTTTGCCATTGCGCCAATGAGCTTCGGATCATCGCTTTACTTCCAGGGATTTGAAACGGACACCAGCGGCTGGTACCCCGACACAAGCGGGACAACTACCGGGACCATCACGCGGGTAGCAAGCGGTGGAGGCTCGCTCGGGCTAACAGCCGCGGATGGCAGCTATTACGCGGAAGTCACCAATTCGGATAACTCTTATCAACCGGCTACTCCGGGTTCCCCCGGGTACGGCACCGGCGGATACAGCCTGTTCGGCAATTCGAGCGCAGCCCCTTATCCGGGAAGCCCTTTCACTCAGTCGATCGATGTTTACGTCAATACATTGTTGACCATGCCGGCGGGCGTCCAGGATGGATTCTGGATCGACGATGCGCCCTCTTCCACCTCCCCCAACGATGTCCTCCTCAATGGGGGAACTGGTTATGGCGGGGAGCACAATTTCCGGCTGGCGTATAACGGGAGCAGCGTAGGGATCAGCTTGGATGGCGAAACATCGCCGCTTTACACGGCTACCACGTCTGGCTGGTACGACTTTGAGTTTACCTATAGCCAGTCGGATGGCATCCCAACCGATATTTCCAACACGACCCTGGCCATAGCCACTGTCGGTGGAACCACGCTCGCCTCTCAAATCCTTGCGAATGACTCGGACGGCGACCCGCTCGAAAATCAATATCTCGCCGGACCCGGCTACACTTGGCTTCCAGTCTGGGCGAATGGGTTTTCAAATGACACGCTCGGAATCGACGATGTGCAGGCGTACACCACCACTAGCGTCATTCCGGAGCCCTCTAGCTTTGTGCCTTGCGGCGTCGGTTTGGCCGCGCTCGCCTTTGCGGCGTACCGAAGACGCCGTTCCCGCCGTTCGTTATAGACGCAAGGTCACGGTCGATGCCAATCGAACGCTACCGAATCGCGAGCTCCACGCTAGCTCTATTTCATGAAGAAGGACGCCAGGTCGCCCATCCGGTCCCCGCTGGAGCCATCATCACGATTGACGGCGCTGGTTTCAACGGTGACCGGCTCGCTGACGTGACGTGGGACGGAAAGAAGGTTATGATGTTCGCTCAAGACTTGCGAGACCGCGCCGGACCCCTTTAGCGGCCGGCCACAGCACCAAAGCGCGTCAGTGCATCTGCACGCGAGATACGGTTCCGTCCGTCAGACGAACCGAGGCGAGGCCCTCGCCATTCGCGGAATACTGGTAAATCTCGATCAAATGGCCTTCGTCATCATCCATCGTGACGCGTCCGGCCGGTGGGCCGAGTTTCAATAGCTGTTCGCGGCTCATCCCCGCCGTGACTTTCTGCAGATCGTTAGCGCTCATCTCCGGTGGCGGAGGAAGCGCTGGCGGCTTCGCGGCGTCGCTCGCTACCGCATCCGCTGATCGTGGCGGGTTCGGATTCAATTGTCTGGCGTTGGCAGCGTCCGCTTCAGCCCGAGCCTTCTGCCCGAGAGCGCGGACAGCGGCGCCCCGGTCCAATAATGCTTGGGCTAAATCCGGGTAGAGGCGCATAGCTTTGTCGTAGTCCTGAATGGCGCGGCCGTATTGGCCCTTGCCGGCGTAGGCAAGGCCCCGCTCGTGAAAGGTTGCGGCGAAAAATACCGGAGCGAGATCCGGCTTGAGCCGGAGGGCCTGGTCCAAGTCCTGAATCGCGCGGTCGTATTGGCCCTGGGCATTGTAGACGCCGCCCCGCGCGTAGAAGCATGTGGCGACTTTCGGGTCCAGCCGAATGGCCTGGTTGAAGTCTCCAATAGCCCGGTCGTATTGGCCCTTGAGACTGTACGCGGTGCCCCGGCTTTGGAAGGCTGGGGCGTAATTCGGGTCGCGCCGGATGGCCTGGTCCAAGTCCTGAATGGCACGGTCGTATTGGCGCTTGCGAATGTAAGCGCCGCCCCGGTTGCTCAAGGCTCTGGTTAGATGTTCCTGCGTCTCATGGCCCGACTGCAGCATCACTGTGCAGCCGGCGATCGCGACGTCCGGATCGTGCGAGAAGCAGCGCTGCGCATCCGGCGTCTGGGCCGCCGCTATGCCGCTGAAGCCCGCGATCTCCATCAGTACGAATGCCAGCGCGCAACTGTTACGCATTGTTGACCCTCTACTCGGGCATCGGCGGGGATCGGGCCGAACTTTAGGAGAGGCTGCCCTATCCGATTACTGGCCAGCCCCGCGGAACTTGAGCGGCAGCGCGAGCGCCTTATCGATTTCTTCGACGGTCAGCAGCGGCGTAGTCCTGATGTTGACCAGCCCCGTCGCTCCCGCGCTCAACGACACTGCGGCGACGGCGACGTTGTCCGGCGCTTCCACGATCAGCACGACATCGTCGGAGCCCAGGGCGAAGTACAAGCTCTCCACTTTGCCGTTGACGCTTTTCAAACCGGCCTGAACAGCGGCCTTGCGTCCGGAGGCCTTGTCTTTGGCCAGCCCTTTAAGTCCTTCAGCGGTGTAGCGTCCCTGGATCAGATATTTCGGCATGGGTTTGTCCTTTCGGTACGACAGTCGCCCAAAGCTGGGAGCGAACATGTGGAGTGTATCGGAGTTGGCAGATGGAAAGCAACCACGCCCGCCGCAAATCGGCTCTTTCCCAACCCAACTTAGACCTAAATTCGCGATGTGATGTAACGCAGACCCTCATCGAAGCTGGCAAGGAACTTGCACCCGCGAGTTTCCAGGCTTTCCCCAATGCTTGGATCGTCGAAGTCCTTGTCACATATTCACCAATCTCACATATTCCGATCCCCTTCTATATCACCAGCGCAGTACGGTCGCCAGCTCTGCTGCCATCCCCATCGCCTAAAATCCAATCAGCAGACCATGCCGTCCTCCCACCGCAAAATCGCGGCTCAATCACGAGTACCACCGCCTCTTGAAAACGCTCGTGCAAATGCAATCGGCTCAGGCCCGTGCACCGAAATTACCAAACGCAGCGAATCCCATTTCTGAACAACTCGCCGACGCACAATTGCTCCCGTTCGCGCGGCCAATCCCCCACCCCTAACCCCCAGTCCCCAATTTCGTGATCTCATATAAGGTATGCTTCAGCGCACTCTCTCGTTCTTGGCTGCGGCGGTCATCGTGACGTCTCTGGCCGCTCAAACGCCCACCTATCGCCCGCCGCGGACCGCGGACGGCCATCCGGATCTCAACGGAATCTGGCAAGCCCTCAACGAAGCCAATTACGATATTGAAGCTCACGTGGCCCGAGCGGCGTTGGCGCTCCGGCCCGGCCCCTATGGTCCAGTGCCCGCCGTTCCCGTGCTCGCGCTTGGCGCGGTTGGCTCCGTGCCTCCCGGCCTCGGCGTAGTGGATGGCGAGCTCCCCTATAAACCAGAAGCACTCGCGAAGAAGAAACAGAACCAGGCGAACTGGCTGACGTCGGACCCCGAAATCAAGTGCTATCTGCCGGGTGTTCCGCGCGCCACTTACATGCCCTATCCGTTTCAGATTCTAGAAAGCGCTAGCGCCATTATGATCGTCTATGAGTATGCGGGAGCGGTCCGCAACATCTTTCTCAAGGACCCCGGGCCAGCTCCCGTCGACTCCTGGATGGGACAATCGGTCGGCCACTGGGACGGAGACACGCTGGTCGTGGACGTGCAAGGCATGAACGATTCGAGCTGGTTCGATCGCGCCGGCAATTATCATAGCGACGCCCTGCACGTGGTGGAGCGCTACACGCGCACCAGCCCGGATGTCATCGCGTACGAGGCCACCATCGAAGATCCCCAGGTCTTCACGCATCCCTGGAAGATGAGCATGCCTCTCTACCGGCGCCAGGAAAAGAACGCGCAGCTCCTGGATTTCAAGTGCCCTGAATTTGTGGAAGAGTTGTTGTATGGCCAGTGGCGCAAAAAGCCGCTCGCCAAGTAGGAGGCCTTTTGTGCTGAAGCGATTCGTACTGCTTACTGCTGTGATGGCAATCGCGTCGTACGCCCAGCCCCAGCGAATGCCGGACGGCCATCCGGACCTGCAAGGTACCTACGACCTCGCCACGCTGACACCGCTGGAAAGGCCCGCCGGAGCCAAGGCCGTGCTCACTCCCGAAGAGGCGGCCAAACTCGAGAAGGACACCGCCGCACGGCGGGACAAAGCCAATGACCCGATAAAAGGAGACCGTCCCGCCCCTCCAAAAGGTGGCGACGGATCCCCTGGCCCGTACGGAAACGTGGGTGGCTACAATTACTTCTGGCTCGATCCCGGTTCCAGATACACCGTGGTAGACGGGCAAATCCGCACGTCGATCGTGGTCGATCCGCCCGACGGCCGAGTGCCCACCATGACGCAGGCCGCGCGCAAGCGAACACGCGGCTTGTCGGCGAGGCCAACATCGGACGCTCAGGAAAGCAAGGATCCAGGACTCGAACCGGCCGGCTCCTACGATGATCCGGAGCGCCGCCCGCTCGGTGAACGCTGCCTGCTCGGGTTTGGTTCCACATCCGGGCCGCCGGCTCTGCCGGATTACTTCTACAACAACCTCCACCAGATTGTGCAGACGGCGGACTCCGTGATGATCCTCACCGAGATGGTTCACGATGCTCGCATCGTTCGCATGAACGCCCAGCATCTTCCGAAGACCATTCGCAAATGGTTGGGCGATTCCATCGGCCACTGGGAGGGCGACACGCTGGTGGTGGACACCACGAATTTCAACGACCAGACGCGATTCCGCGAATCGACCGAGAATCTGCACGTCATCGAGCGCTTCTCGCGCATGGACGCCAAAACGCTGCTCTATCGTTTTACGATTGAGGACCCGGCTACCTGGGACCACCCCTGGACCGGCGAATACGCCTGGCCCGCAACCAACGAACCGATCTATGAATACGCCTGCCACGAGGCTAATTACGCGCTCGAGGATATCCTGCGCGGCGCGCGCGCGAGAGAAGCGGAAGCCGCCGAGAAGGCCAAGAAGTGAGGATCACCATGAAGTCCCTCGTCATTATCGCGGCCATGTGTTTGGCTGCGGGCATGCCGCTCGCGGCTCACCATGCCTTCGGCGGCGAATTCGATCCGAATCGGCCGATTCTGTTAAAAGGCAAAGTGGTGAAGGTCGAGTGGGTCAATCCGCACGCATGGATCCACGTCGAAGTCACCAATCCGGACGGCGCCAAGGAAGTCTGGATGATCGAGGGCGGAAGTCCAAACTCGCTTCTGCGCCACGGCGTCACCCGCGACAGCCTTCCGGTGGGAACCGAGATCGTCGTGGACGGCTATCAATCGCGGGATCACACGGTCAAGCGCGCCAACGGCCGCAACTTGACCTACCCGGACGGCCGCAAGCTGCTTCTGGGCTCGTCGGCGCCTGAAGCGCAGAACGATCCGGATCAGTCCAAGAGTGACCCGTCCAAGCAAAAGTGAGGCTCGAATGTCAAAATTATTTGTGATTGCGGCACTCGCCGCCGGTGTGATCTTCGCCCAACCAGCGCCGCAAGCCGCGCCGCAACCCGCACCGCAGCCCGCGCCGGCGCCCCAACCCAACGACTACAGCGACGCCAAATCGTGGCTGTGCCGGCCCGGTTTACATAATGACGCTTGCGATGTCGACCTCACCACTACCGTCATCGCCGCCGACGGCAAATTGACCCCAGAGAAATGGACCGCCGACGCGAACGCGCCGGTCGATTGCTTCTACGTTTATCCAACCGTCTCAACCGACCCGACTCCGTTCAGCGATATGATCCCCGATGCAGCCGAACTGAACGTCATCCGCCAGCAGTTCGCACGCTTCGGATCCGTCTGCCGCCGATATGCGCCCATGTACCGGCAGGTCACTTTGGTTGGACTGGGCCGCCTGCTGGCCGGCGGCGGCGGCTCGCTCGATCATGGCCTGCAATACGACGATGTGCGGGATGCCTGGCGGTTCTATTTGGAACACGACAACCACGGACGTCCCTTCGTGCTGATCGGCCATTCGCAGGGTTCGTTCATTCTGGCCGAGCTCATTCGCCAGGAGATCGATGGCAAACCTCTGCAGGCGCGAATGGTTTCGGCGATCCTGCCAGGCACCACCATCGCGGTGCCGCGCGGCAAGGACGTTGGCGGTGCGTTCCAGCACGTGCCCATCTGCCGCTCAGCGTTCCAGACTGGATGCGTCATCGTGTACGCGTCTTTCCGTTCCACCATACCGCCGCCGGCCAACACGCGTTTCGGCAAAGTCACCGGCCCCGATATGGTCGCGGCCTGCGCGAATCCGGCAGCGCTCGGTGGTGGCAGCGGCGAGCTCCACGCTTATCTCGCCAGGGATGGCCGCTCGATCGTGGGCACCACTCCTCCCAAGCCGTGGGTGACCCCCGAGCAGCCGATCGACACGCCCTGGGTCAGCGTCCCCGGCATGCTGACGGCCCGCTGTGCATCCAACGAGAACGCGACGTATCTGGAGGTGACAGTGCACGCCGATCCGTCCGGCCCGCGCGCCAGCGACATTGTCGGCGACCTCGGCGCCAGCGGCCAGATAGCGGCGGACTGGGGCCTGCATCTTGTGGATGTCAATCTCGCCATGGGCAATCTCGTGCACATCGTCGGCGAGCAGACCAAGGTGTGGCTTGCTGCTTCTACGCGGCACTAGGGGCCGGCCCGGCCCCAGGGACAGCAGTATCGCGCTGCTTCCCTTGCATCCGCAGCCGCAGCCGGTCGAACGCCAAATAAACCACCGGCGTTGTATAGAGGGTGAGCAACTGGCTCAAGATCAGCCCACCCACAATCGTGATGCCCAGAGGCCGGCGGAGCTCATACCCGGTGCCCGTCCCGAGCGCCAGTGGCAGAGCGCCCAACAACGCAGCCATGGTCGTCATCAGGATCGGACGGAAGCGCAACATGCATGCTTCAAAGATCGAGTCGGCTGGGCTCTTGCCCTCCTCGCGCTCGGCCTGAAGAGCGAAATCGATCATCATGATGGCGTTCTTTTTTACGATTCCAATCAACAGCACGATGCCAATGATGGAGATGATGTTCAGGTCCTGTCCAAACAGCATCAGTGCCAGCATGGCGCCTACGCTCGCCGACGGCAGCGTGGAGATGATGGTCAGTGGATGGACCAGGCTTTCATACAAAATACCGAGAACGATGTAGACCGCCAGCAGCGCCGTCAGAATCAGTATCGGCTCGGTGCCAAGAGATTGCTGGTAGGCTAGCAGCGTGCCGGCAAAAAAACCTTGCAGCGTGGAAGGCGCGCCCAGCTGCTTTTGCATCTGCTGAATGCGCGTTGTGGCATCGCTCAAGGACACGCTCGGCGCGAGGTTAAAGGATACGGTGACCGATGGGAATAAACCCGTGTGGTTGATGGCCAGTGGTGTTGTGTTGGCCTTACCCTTGGCCACCGCGAGCAGCGGAATGTTACCGCCGTTGGAAGATAGAAGATAGATGTCCTTCAATCCTTCGGGGCTTTGCCAATACTGGGGAGCAACTTCCAGCACCACGTAATACTGATTGAGCTGCGTGTAAATGATGGACACTTCCGATTGGCCGAATGCGCTGTATAACGCCGAGTCCAGCGACTGAACGGTGAGGCCAAGCTTGGCCGCGGTGATGCGGTCATAGTTCATCAGCTCATCCAGGCCGCCATTCTGCTGGTCCGAGCTTACGTCCTGCAGACCGGGCAGTTTCTTCATGGCGCTCAATAGCACGGGGCCCCACTTGGAAAGATCCTGCACATTGTCGGCTTGGATGGTGTACTGGTACA
>Ga0182015_10002772_pt1 | contig 20574 bp, 20 predicted proteins | sample 712P3MmetaG_FD_120478 | JGI IMG/M metagenome (GOLD analysis project Ga0182015, IMG submission 120478) | Permafrost microbial communities from Stordalen Mire, Sweden - 712P3M metaG | ecosystem: Environmental > Terrestrial > Soil > Wetlands > Permafrost | place: Sweden: Stordalen | collected...
ACCGGCGCGGGTGGTGATCTTGTGCCTGGAGTTGGGCCAGGATTCGCGGGTGGCGGAGGCGGAAGTTCGGGGTCGAACGGGAGCTTGAGCATTACCGGCGAAACCGGCGCGAAGGGCGAGGCCATGCTGGATGCGGCGATTTTCCGCGACATGGTGTATCCGGTGCCGTCGACGGTGCTGCTGCGGAAGAATGCGCTGGTGGTGTCGGCTGGGCCGATGGGCGGCGGCGGGCTTGACGTGTACGGTGCGCTGCGCTGCGGCAAGATTTATACCGTGTTTCTGGCGATGCCGGGAAGACCGTGGACTTTGCAATTTTGCCAGTCGGGAGTGACTCCCAAGGCGGCGACGGAAAATCGCTCGACCGTAGTTCACATGGAAACCGGAATTGTTCAGCCGGATGTGACCACGCGATTTGACTTCAAGCGGCTGCCAGTGCCATTCGAAAAGAAGAACAAGCCAATCGTTTTGAAGGGCATGATTAAAGACGACGGAACGGTAAGCGATTTGAAGGTGTATCAGGGCATCGTTCCGGGCATGGATGAAGCGGCGCGGGTGGCGTTCAGCCGCTGGAAATTCAAGCCGGCAATTCGCGATGGGAAGAATGTCGCGGTGGATATTTTGGTTGGAATACCGACGGACGGGGGAACTACTAAGTCCCAGTAGTTCTAGGACTTGCGTGTGAAAGTCTTGTCAGCAACAAGAAGAATTTTTCACACATTTACCGTTCGTGTGTCTTGCGGCTGCGCGGCCAGCTGAATCTTCATGCTCCACAAGACTGATTCGACGCGCCTTAGCGTGGCTCGTCCGCAGCATCGCCTATGGTAATTAATGGCCATCGATATGCACTTCTGCCTGATCGATATTCCAGTGTGTCCGTTCTGCCCGTCCCAGAGCGCACTGGTTTGCCCGGTGTCAGGCAAAAGAAGTCCTTCTTCACACTTGAAACTTTAGAGGCTTCGGGAACCTGGTTGGCTCCCCGAGCAAATGTGTTCGAAGACCAGCGCCTTTCGGCTAGAGGCCTTAACCAGTTGCCAGGAGAATGGGACCGTTGGACAAGCAAGTGATCCGAATTAGCTTCCTTACCCAGGATTCGGGATTGGGAGATGCGATTGCGCGCGCGCTAGGCGAAGACTTCGCGACGCATACCGTCAACCAAATACAATTTGACCGGCTGGCGGAATTGCGCGAGTCCTCGGACGTGATTCTTCTGGACCTGCGGTCCGCGAACACCCAGGGCGACGACGAGACGGTGCTGCGGCTGATGGACGAAATCAGCAAGGTTGCTTCGCACCCTCCGCTGGTGGTTTTGTGCGAAGAAGAAAATCGCCCGTTGATTTTTAAGGCTATCGAGCACGGGGCCGACGACAGCGTTACGAACCCTCCGAACATGATGGAACTCCGGCTGATCCTGCGCCGGGCGTTCAAGTTTCACGCTGCCGAACGCGAAGTGCAGAGGTTGCGGGCGAACGAACGGCCAACCGGCCGGCTGCATGAATTGCTGGGAACATCCGCACCGATGCAGGAGCTTTTCGGCCTAGCGCGCAGGATTGCGCCTTGCGATGTGAATGTGCTGGTTACCGGTGAAACCGGGACCGGGAAAGAGCTTCTGGCGCGCGCGATTCATCATTTGAGCGGGCGAAACACGGGTCCGCTGGTGGCGTTTTCCTGCGCCAACCTGCCGGAAAATCTCGTGGAAGATGAGCTGTTCGGGCACGAGAAGGGCGCGTTTACGGGCGCGTTGATGGCGCGACGCGGGCGCGTGGAAGCGGCCGACCGGGGGACTTTGTTCCTGGATGAAATTGGCGACCTTGGGCTGGGATTGCAACCGAAACTGCTGCGCGTTATTCAGGAACGCAATTTCGAACGTCTGGGAAGCAATAAGACGATCAGCGTGGACATCCGGTTGATCTGCGCGACGAATCGCAACCTTGCGGAAATGGTGCAGCAAGGAAAGTTTCGAGAAGATCTGTTCTATCGGCTGAACGTTGTGCAGCTGCATCTGCCTCCGCTGCGCGAGCGGCGCGACGACATTCCCCTGCTGGCGCAGCAATTTCTCTTGAAATCGGCGCAGCAGTTCAAGAAGAAGGCGCGGCGGTTCTCGCCGCAGGCTCTGCATGCGCTGGAAGATCATGCCTGGCCGGGCAACGTGCGCGAGTTGGAAAACGTGGTGCAGCGGGCGATCGTGCTTTGCGACGAGCAGACGGTGGATGTCAGCAGCTTACCGGCGGCCATGCGAAATTCGCGGCTCGGCGTCGGGATCTCGTCAGGGCCGGAAGCCACTAACCTGAGCCATTCGTATGAGGACGAAGTGCGCCGGTTCAAGCGGGCGCTAGTGTTGCGCGCGCTGCGCGAGTGCGGCTGGCGCAAGGCGGAGTGCGCGAGGACATTAGGAGTTGCGCGCGGATATCTGCATCGTTTGATCAACCAGCTGGGCATTCAAGAGGGAGAAGGCGATCCGACCGTGGAGCGCCGCGAAGACTATCCTCTTGGCCCGGTGATGTAACCTAAGCCTGCCAAACTTCAGATTGCAGTGGACTTGGCCTGCATGTCGGATTAGTTTCTGACCTAGATGATTGTCGACCCCGAAAAATCCTTCGTCGAAGAGACTTGCCTTCCTTTGTTGAGGAACGCTCAAAATGCAGATGGTGGCTGGGGATTTCATCCGGCGGCGGAGAGCCGCGCGGAGTCCACTTGCTGGTCTTTGCAGGCGTTGATCGAAGCGTCGGGGCGGAATACCGAGGCGGACGCTGTGGCTCGCGGAGTTCAGTTTCTTCGCACCACTCAACTTGCTGACGGTTCGTGGCCAGCAACTCCGGCGGAAAAGTCGGGCTGCTGGGTAACTTCGCTCTGTTGTTGGACCTTGCAGGCGACAGGCGATTCGGCTGCCGGCGTTGCGGCCGGGCTTAAATGGATAAGCGACGACTGGCCGAGAGACACTTCGGCGTGGCAACGGTTTCTCGCTCGATTCTCCTCTCAAAACGAAGTTCATCCCATTAACAATGCGTATCGAGGGTGGGGTTGGACGCCTGAAACGAGTAGCTGGGTTGAGCCGACGTCCTTCGCGCTCATCGCTCTTGAACGTGCTGGCAGCGATTCGTTGCCGCCCAATTCGGAGCGGCGACGGGAGCTTGCCACAGGCATGCTGTACGACCGTATTTGTCCTGGCGGCGGTTGGAACTGTGGAAATCCGCGGGTTTATGGCGTGGCGGGCGAGCCGCTGGTGGTGCCCACGGTTTGGGCTTTGCTGGCTTTGCGGCATTATCCGGCCCGAGCGGAGAACGTCTTGAGCCTCGATTGGCTGGCACGATGTGTCGCGAGTATCCAAGGAGGAAGTTCACTCGCATTGGCCAAAATCTGCGTGGAAGCCTATGGCCGGCAGTGGCCGAGTGACGCCCCCCGACTTCGGGATCTCTATGAAAGAAATGCCTTTCTGGACAGCGTGCAGGCTACCGCGTTGTCGTGTCTGGCTTTGGGCGAGCGATCGCATTTTCTTGCTAGTGCTACTGCGAGGCCTACGTGAACGTGCGCGAACCCAAGCTGATTCCGTCGTTCCAGCGGCCCGCGTCGTCGGTGGTCATCCGGCGGGTGCCCGACTATCAACAGGATCTGGCGGCGGTAATCCAAGAAAGCCTGTTGGCCTTCGACCTGCCGGTAAAAGGCAAGACCGTCTTGCTCAAAGCCAATTTTGTTGGCTTGGACCCGCTTGGGGTAATGAACACGCATCCAGCTGTGATTGCTGCGACTCGAGAATGTTTTTTGCGCCTTGGCGCCGCCCAGGTTTTGATTGGCGACGGCCCGGCGATGGACCGGGATACCGAGGCCATCGTCGAGTCGGTGCGATTGCGGGAATACGCTGGACCTCTGGCGCGCGTCTTTGTCGACCTAAACTTGGACGATGTCGCACGGGTCGTCCTGAAGACTCATGCTTCCCGGCTTAAGGAGCTGTACCTGCCGAAGAGCGCGCTGGGTGTCGACTTTCTGGTATCCATGCCAAAGCTCAAGACCCACCATTGGGCGGGCGTCACACTATCACTGAAGAACATGTTCGGCATCGTGCCTGGGAGCTGCTACGGGTGGCCCAAGAACGTCCTTCATTGGGCGGGGATTGACCGGGCTATTCTGGACATCAACGCCGCGGCCAGGCCCGACTTTGCGATTGTGGACGGCATTGTGGGCATGGAGGGTAACGGGCCGATCCAGGGTGCACCCAAGGCTAGTGGAGTGCTTGTTTTCGGCAACGATCCGGTCGCGGTGGACGCGACGTGCTGCAGGGTCATGGGATTGGCGCCGGAGCGGGTTACGTACCTGGCCCGAGCAGGCACGCTCCTAGGTCATGTTAAAGCCGATAAGATTCAACAACTTGGCGAATCCATCGCCAGCGTCCGAATGCCTTTTGCCGTCTTGCAGGAATTCAGAGCCCTCAGCGAGCCGGTTTCTGGTTTGGAATGAGACCTGCCTCTACTACATACCTTAAGCGTGTCAGGCGGGTAAGGTGTCTCCGAATGAGTACACCGCCAGGATGCACGCTTTGCACCCAGCGACCGACAACCGCCCTGTTCTTCGGTATTTAACGGTGAGTGAAATCGACAGCGTGAACCAAGCAGACATGTCCGTTCCGGTGCGAGACGCGCTGCAAAATGCTTCGCTCGCGACGACTTTCCAGCCGCCCGCGCCGTCGCAGGCAGAGGCCAGAGCGCGCTCGGATGTGCAGCGCGTGACATTCGAGCTGCTCAAGAATGTGTTTTCATTCCCGGCGCTGTTGGCCACCTTCCTGGTCGGCAGGGTATTTTACGAAGCGCGTGGATTCAACGTGGACCCCGATCTTTGGTGGCATATCAAGATCGGCCAAAATATTCTGGCAACGCACCATTGGCCGACCACCGACCCCTTTTCCTTCACGGTCGCGGGAAATCCCTGGATAGCGTATGAGTGGCTGGGGGATGTGCTGCTCGGGGCGGTGGCCCGGGCAGGTAGATTGTTAGGACTGGACGTTCTTCTATTCGTCCTGGCTAGTGGCGTGATGCTTGCACTATACGCATACACAACGCTGCGTTCGGGAAACTCGAAGGCGGGCTTCGTGTCTTCGGGGCTGCTGTGCTCTTTGGCTTTCGCCTCTTTCAATTTGCGGCCGCAGATGCTTGGCTATCTTTTCCTGGTGCTCACGCTCATTGTGCTGGAGCGGTTTCGCCAAGGCAAACAACGCGCGCTTTGGTTTCTGCCGGTGTTGTTCCTGATCTGGATTAACACGCATGGATCCTGGGTGATCGGACTTGGGACCATTTTGGTTTTCTGGGCGAGCGGGCTGGTAGAGTTTCGTTGGAGCGGCGTCGAGACCCGGCGGTGGACTCCAGCGGAGCGGGTTCGTCTCGAAGGTACTTTCCTTCTTTCCCTGTTGGCCATTCCCCTGACGCCTTACGGCACGCAACTGGCGGCATATCCTTTCACAGTGGCGTCAAGTCTTCCGCTCAACGTGGGAAACATCCTGGAATGGCAGCCCATGCCATTCAACGTTGTGGGAGGCAAATTGTTTTTGGCGGTGGTGCTGGGGTTTTTCCTCGCGCAAATGATATCGCCACTGACCTTGAAGCTTTCCGAGGTCATTCTGTTTTTCGGCGGGATTATCATGGCGTGCCTTCATGTACGCTTCCTGCTATTGTTCGTGCCCTTCTCCGCGCCGATTTTCGCCGTCCTGCTGGCCCGCTGGTTGCCGCGCTACAACAGAAAGATAGATCACTTCGTCCTGAACGCGGTCTTGATGAGCGCAGCAATTATTGCCATGGTGCGATACTTCCCCCCCCGCGCGGACATTGAGAAAGCTACGGCCAAGACTTTCCCCGCAGGGGCGGTCGAATATTTGCGGGCACACCCCGTGGCAGGGCCGATGTTCAACGACTACGGATACGGCGGATATCTGGTCGCGATGTTGCCAGAGCAAAAGGTCTTCATTGATGGTCGAGGAGATCTTTACGAAGACGCCGGCATTTTTGGCGAGTATCTGGAAGTGGCCGGACTCAGGCCGGCGGCTTTTATGGTCTTGCGGGTACACGGAATTCAGTCATGTCTGTTGGAGCGCAAGGAACCCCTCGCCACCGTCCTGGGCGCGCTGCCGGATTGGGAGCAGCGCTATTCCGACGGGGTGAGCGTGCTATTCGTCCGACGAAATGCGCCTGGTTCGGGGGCCACAATCCCTGTTCGCACAGACAGCACCACGGAGTAGCTATGGAAAAACGATTCTTCGAGCGACCACGAGGCCCTGTTGAAATCACGCCCGCCTATTCCGCAGGCCATCGCATGCTCCTTTCCGTGGTCGTGCCGTGCATGAACGAGCAGGAAGTGCTGCGCAAAGCTCACCAGCACCTAGTGACCGTACTGCGGCAAGCGCCGGTGAATTTCGAAATCATTTATGTCGACGATGGGAGTTCGGATTCCACGGTCGAGGTGCTTCGGGAGTTACAGGCGAGCGATGCGAGGGTTCGGATTATCCGTTTTTCGCGGAATTTCGGGCATCAGGTAGCGATCACCGCAGGCCTGGAACACGCCAGCGGCGATGCGGTCGTGATTATCGACGCTGATTTGCAGGATCCGCCAGAGGTCATCCTTGAATTCCTGGCAAAATGGCTCGATGGCTACGATGTCGTCTACGGAGTTCGCACCGAGCGTGACGGCGAATCCGCTTTCAAGCGCTCGTCGGCAAAGGTTTTTTACCGCTTTTTCACGCACATGTCCGATACCCAAATGCCGTTGGACACCGGCGATTTTCGACTACTGGACCGGCGCGTTGTCGACGCACTGGTCTCCATGCCGGAACGAGACCGCTTCATAAGGGGCATGGTGAGCTGGCTCGGCTTTTCTCAGATCGCCGTTCCCTACCGTCGGGCTTCGCGCGCCGCCGGCACAACCAAGTTCTCTTTCTTCAAAATGGTCCGCTTTGCGCTGGACGGAATTTTTTCTTTCTCGATTCTTCCGCTCCGGCTGGCGACCTGGACGGGATTCGCGGCTTCGGGCTTCGCCATCGTGGGCATCCTCGTCGTTTTACTTGAACGCTTCTTTCAGGTGCCAGGACTGGTCAAGGGTTGGTCCAGCGCGGTCATCGGCGAGTTGTTTATCGGCGGCGTACAGCTCGTGTGTCTGGGGATTATCGGCGAATATGTCGGCCGAATTTACGGAGAATCGAAACGGCGGCCCTTATACATCGTGCGCGAAAGAATTGGTTTTGAGGCGCGCAATCCTGTCGTTGCGGAGAGCCGGCAAGCCATGGTTGCAGCGGGTAAGCGCTGACGCCTCGTGAAAGCCTAAACGTGATGGCAGCTATTTCGACGGACCCCGTGTCGCACCAGCGCGAGGCGGAATTCCACGATGCGTGGGCTAGCGCCACGAGTTTGGGGGACGTGCTCGTCCGTGAATGCTTCGAAGCGCCTACGGCGCTTGAAAACCAGTTCATCCTCAGCCGCATGGGGACGTTGGCAGGGAAAAAGCTGCTCGACCTCGGCGCGGGCCTGGGCGAATCCTCGGTCTACTTTGCGCTTCAAGGTGCGCAGGTTACGACGGTTGACATCTCACCTCAGATGGTCGAGACTGCGCTCAGCCTTGGAAGAAAATTCGGTGTTTCTCTCGATGGGATTGTATCGAGCGCCGAGGATCTGAAGCTTCCCGAGTCCACGTACGACATCATCTACGTCGCCAATACGATCCATCACGTTCACAATCGTCCTGCGCTCTTCGAACAGATGAGCCTGGCGCTAAAGCCGGGTGGCATGTTCTTTTCCTACGACCCGCTGGGCTACAACCCGCTGATCAACATTTACCGCCGGATGGCGACCGCTGTCCGCACTCCTGACGAAGAACCGCTCACGAAGGCCGATATCGAGCTCGCGGGGAAGTACTTTAGCGGGGTCCAGCATCGCGAGTTCTGGATTTCGACGCTTGTTCTGTTCCTGAAATACTATCTCGTGGACCGAGTACATCCGAATCAGGACCGCTACTGGAAGAAGATCCTGCGAGAAACGCCGGAGCGACTTCGCTGGTGGACGCCACTGCGGGCCCTGGATCGCTTACTAACTCGGGTTCCACTGGTGCGCTGGCTGGCCTGGAATGTTGTGATTTGGGGCCAGAAACCGTTCGCGGCAGACCAGCAAGCCTCCATTCGTTAAGACTGCACCCCCCGCGCTTAGCCGAGACGGGGCTCATTTGGCGTAACCAAATCAGACGAGGGCGCTGCGGCGGGTGTCAACAAAGGGGAACGGTATCAACGGTTGTGCTCCGCGGATATTTGGCTTGGGCGCTTAACCCTAGTCTTTACAGCTATTTGCCTGTTGACGTCGCGAGCTGTGTAGTTGGCTTCGGAGATGCATAAGAAGGGGTGCCCGAAGGGATATCAGTCTGCGTAATAGATGTCTCAGATCGAAGGAGAAGGAAAATGAAGAACTTTGTGAAACGGCTATGGAATGACGAACAAGGTCAGGATCTGACCGAGTACGCGTTGCTGTTGGTTCTACTGACCTTGGCAGCCATCGGTTCACTCAGCACGCTCGCGACCGCCGTTAATGGCGTGTTCAAGAATGCTGCGGCGAATCTGACAACGTAATCTTTGACTCCGGCCCGTGGTCCTGTTGGAACGTCGAAGGCCAAGGGTAGGGGTCAGTCGTCGAGTGTTAGCAAGTGTGAGGTAAGGCATCTCGCTGTCGTTTGAGCTTCTGGAACATGGTTCGAGCAGTACCGGAGAAGAAAAGATGAAGCAGCTCCTAGTAAGGTTGTGGAAAGAAGAAAAAGGGCAAGATCTGACCGAGTATGCCTTGCTGTTGGTGCTGCTGACTCTGGCGGCGGTCGGTTCACTGAGTACATTAGCGACCGCGATCAACGGCGTCTTCGTCAACGCAGCCGCTAATTTGACCACGCCGACGTAGGTGTCAGGGCACCTCGTCGCGTCTGGTTGCGCGAAATGGGTGGTTCGGAACGTGGGTCTAGCTGACGCATACCGCTGGACCTTGTAGGGCCAGTCCTCTCCTAATGAAAGTGCAAGAGACAATCTGGGTGTTCATCATCGGCGTGACTCTGGTCGCCGCGTTTGTGGATTTTCGCACCCACAGGATACCCAACTGGCTTACGGTGCCGGCGTTCTTCGTCGGTGTTGTATTGCGCACGGTGATTTCCGGGTGGCCGGGAGCTAAGGCCGCGCTGGAGGGCGCTGTGCTCGCGTTGGTTCTTTTGCTGCCGTTGGTTTTGATGCGGGCGCTGGGCGCGGGCGACTGGAAGTTGATGGGCGCGGTTGGGGCTTTCTTAGGGCCCGTGCTGTTTCTGTTTGTTCTACTGGGCAGCATATTGGTGTCGGGACTGATGGCGATCGTGGAAATGGCGCGAACGCAGCGGGTGAAAGAAACGTTCCACAATCTCTACGTTCTGGTGCAGGGATTCTTTTCTTTTGGATTGCGCGTCAACCCGAATATTTCCCTGGATAATCCTGCGCTGCTGAAGCTGCCGTTTGGTGTTGCGGTGGCGATTTCAACATTGGCTTGTTTTTGCGCCGCTCGCTGGGGCGTTTGAAGGACACCCCGGCTGTTCGGGGCCATTTTGTCGTTTGAGACGAGGAGATTGATTTTCATGAACCAAAATCGCATGATCCTCGGATTGGCCGTGGCGCTGGTCGTTGCCCTTCTGTTGAGCACCTTTGTGTATCGGCAGTTCAAGCAAGCGAGCAGCATCAAGCCGGTTGTTACTCAACACATCGTTGTGGCGGCCAAACCCCTTCTGCTCGGCACGCGGGTCGATGCCAGCAATTTGCGGCTGATTCCGTGGCCCGCCAGCGAGCCCGTGGTGGGTATGTTCACGCGCATCGAGGATTGCACGGACCGCGCGCTGATGACCACTGTGGCGGCCAACGAACTTATCCTCGATAGCAAGCTCGCACCTAAAGAAGCCGGCGTCGGCTTGCCCGCGACCATTCCTCAGGGGATGCGCGCTCTGTCCGTGGCCGTGAACGACGTCGTCGGAGTCGCGGGATTCGTGACACCGGGGACGATGGTCGATGTTCTGGTGACTGGAAAGGTCGGCGGCGGAACCCATGGCTCGGAAGACACGATCACGCGCACCATACTCGAAAACGTTCGGGTGTTGGCTGCAGGTCAAAAAATTGAGCAGGACCGCGAAGGCAAACCGCAGACGGTTCCGGTGATCACGCTGCTCGTCTCACCTGAAGACGCCGGAAGACTGGCGATGGCCAGCACCGAGGGAAAAATTCAGCTAGCCCTGCGTAACACCGTCGACACCAAGCGAACCGACCCGCCTTCCGTCCTGGAGGCCAATTTGTTTAACGGCACGACGCCGTCGGCACCCAAGCAACCGGGTCCTGCAAGGGTAAAAGCGCCGGCGCCAACGCCCGCTTCGCCGTACGTGATTGAAGTCATCACCGGGAACAAGCGAGAGAACAAGAGCTTTCCGAATCAATGAGAAGGCCACAAGGACAACGAATGTTCGCCAACCAGACGGCATTGAACAAATCGAGCGTGTTCCGTTCGCGCACCAGCGAATTGCTGGCTGCATCCGCTTTGCTGGCAAGTCTATTCGCCGCGGCTCCCGGTGTGCTGGCTCAACAGCCGGCGGAAGCGCCGCCCGCCACGCCCGCCGCTCAAACAGCAGTTCCGACGCCGGTACCTGCAGGACAGCAGGCCGATACGGAAGGGCCGCAAATGCTGCATTTGCTGGTCGGCCGATCGATCGTTATTTCTTCTCCAGCTCGCATCAAGAGGGTGTCGCTCGCCGATCCGAACATCGCGGAAGCGATTGTAGTGAGCCCAACACAGGTTCTGGTGAATGGCAGAAGTCCTGGAGGAGTTTCGCTCATCATCTGGGATGAATCGGATCAGAGTCAGGCGTTTGAAGTCTCCGTGGATATCGACGTTCTTGGGCTCAGCCAGAAGATTCACGAGGTTTTCCCGACGGAAGACATACACATAGAGACCTCTCGGGACGTTGTCATGCTCTCCGGCAAGATCTCCTCCCAACAAACCGCCGACAAGATTCTTGAAATCGTGAAGAGTTCTACAACCAAAGTAACCAGCCTTATGCAAGTGCCGACAAATCCGGCCGGAGAAATCCTGCTGCAGGTGAGGTTCGCGGAAGTCAACCGTTCGGCGATCAACCAGTTTGGGATCAACCTTCTGAGTCTCCCGGGTGCGAAGAACATCGGCACCGTTTCGACGCAGCAGTTTTCTCCTCCACAACTTACGACGTCCAATGGCGTGACCTCTACTCCTACGACGGGGACGAATATCGGTCTCAGCGATCTACTCAATATTTTCATCTATCGTCCGGACATCAACCTCGCCGCGACAATCCAAGCTCTGCAGGAGCAAAACTTACTCGAAATTCTCGCCGAGCCGAACTTGATGACGGAGTCCGGCAAAGACGCCAGCTTCCTGGCCGGCGGAGAGTTCCCTTTCCCGATTCTGCAGTCCACGGGCGGCAGCGGAGGTTTCGCCGGAATCACGATTCAATTCAAGGAATTCGGCGTGCGTCTGAACTTTACGCCGACACTGACTCCCGATGGCCTGATCCACTTGAAGGTCAAGCCCGAAGTCAGCTCGTTGGATTTCACCAACGCGCTCACCCTGCAAGGCTTTGTGATCCCGGCCCTGGCGACCAATCGCGTCGAATCGGAAATGAATCTGACCGACGGACAGAGCTTTGCCATCGCCGGATTGATGGACAATCGCGTCACCGAGCAACTCCAGAAAGTTCCGGGCATTGGAGATATTCCGATTCTTGGCAAGCTCTTTCAAAGCCGCAGCGTGAACAAGAGCAAAAATGAGCTAATCGTGGTCGTCACGCCGCACATCGTCCATCCGCTCACGGCCGACAAACCGGCGCCGAACCTGGAGTTTCCGAAGCCGTTCATGCAACCACCAGTTGTTCCGCCGGCACCGACGGGAAATCACAAGTAAGTGCGGCGAGCAGGAGTCGCGGACATGCAATTTGAAAACGAAATTCTGAGGACTAGAAAGAACGGTTGATGCTGACGGTAGCTATCGCAAGCGGTGATTCGGCCAGTTCCGCACAGTTGCTGGCGAGTCTGCAACAAACGGGCCTGGTGAAGTCGGTAAAGCAGTGGGCGGTTCCCGCCGACAAGCTGCCCGACTCCGTGGACTCCTTACCGGAAGTGGTGTTCCTGGACCTCGCGCGCGATCCGGAGCCTTATTTTCAATTGGGCGCTCAAATTCATAGAGCGAAACCCGGCGTCAAATTGGTCGCTTGCTCGGCAGTGGTGCCACCCAACCACCAACTCTTGCTGGAAGCGATGCGCAGCGGCGTGCAGGATTTTCTGGCAAAGCCGATAGACCCTTCATCGCTGAAAGAGATCCTGCTGCGATTCACGCAGGACGTTGAGCTGCGAGATCGTTCTTCTCTCGATCGGCTGATCGTGGTTATGGGTTCGAAAGGCGGCGTCGGCACGACAACCGTAGCCGTGAACATCGGGGTGCAACTCTCCAGCTTCGCGCGCAAGAAAGTGGCACTTTTGGACTTTGCCAACCCGCTCGGCAACGTGCATCTGCTGCTCGACCTCCATCCGAAATTCACCGTTCGCGACGCCGTGGACAACATGGATCGTCTCGACAGTCATTTTTTCGAAGGGTTGCTGACGCGGCACAAGACGAAGCTTGAAGTCCTGGGCGGAGCAACACAGCCGGAAGAATGGCAGACGATTCCAATTCCTCCGCTTGAACGCGTCGTGAACGTGGCGCAAAACACCTTCGACATGGTCTTGCTAGATATGGGCTCGCAATTTTCTTCCGAGTGGAGCGCGATTTTGCGCATGGCGCGCATGATTTTGATCGTAGCGGAAGCCAACGTACCCGCGCTCTCGACACTGGAACGCCGCCTTCTCGCACTCAAGGGCTTTGGCATTGACCCCGATCGCGCGCGGGTGATCATCAATCGCTGGCATAAAGGCGACGAGGAAGTTCTCAAGGGCATTCAGAAGGACATCAATCGCCCGGTGTTCGCGTGCCTTCCCAATGACTTTCGCATGGCGAGTACATCCATCAACTTGGGCACGCCATTGCAAGAGAATCACAACAACGTTCTCAGCAGTCGCTACCGTCAGATTGCCGCGCAATTAGCGGGACTCGACGTGGTGCCCATCACAAAGAAAGCGTCGCTTGGCGGGTTCTTTTCGTTCCCGGCAAAGAGGTGACTTAGATCATGGCCCCGATCACAGCACCGGTTACGCGCACGGACTTCGGCACCGTTAAGGCGACGATTCACCGTAAGCTGATTCAAAAACTGAACCTCGATCGCTTGACCGAGGTGAACCGTGAAGATGTGCGCCGCGAAGTAACGCAAATTCTAGAAGCCCTTGTCGTCGGCGAATCCACGCCGATGAATTTGCAGGAGCGCGAGCGACTGGCGACGGAAGTTCTCGACGAAGTTTTTGGCCTCGGCCCTCTCGAGCCGTTGCTGGCCGATCCAACCGTATCCGATATTTTGGTCAATACACACAAACGGGTTTACGTCGAGCGCAAGGGCATCCTGGAGATGACCTCGATTCAGTTCCGCGACGACGTGCACCTGATGGGCATCATCGACCGCATCGTTTCCGCGGTTGGGCGCCGCGTGGACGAGTCCTCGCCGATGGTTGACGCGCGCCTCGCCGACGGTTCGCGCGTGAACGCCATCATCCCGCCGCTCGCCGTGGACGGGCCATGCCTGTCGATCCGGCGTTTCGGCCGCGATCCGCTTACCGCTGACGATTTGCTGCAGAACAACAGCCTTACCACGCAGATGCTGGAACTCTTGCGCGGCTGCGTAAAGGCACGCTTGAACATTCTGGTCTCTGGCGGCACTGGCGCCGGTAAAACGACTTTCCTCAACGTCTTGTCGTCTTACATTTCGAATCGTGAACGAATTGTCACCGTGGAAGACGCGGCCGAGTTGCAGCTCCATCAAGACCATGTCGTGCGCCTGGAAACGCGCCCCGCCAATATCGAAGGCAAAGGCGCCGTCCAGCAGCGGCAACTGGTCATCAACTCCCTTCGTATGCGCCCCGACCGCATCATCGTTGGTGAGGTGCGCGGCGAGGAAGCGCTGGACATGTTGCAGGCCATGAATACCGGCCACGACGGTTCGCTGACAACGATTCACGCCAATACGCCGCGTGACGCGTTGAGCCGCCTCGAAACAATGGTTGCAATGGGCAGCTTGAATATTCCCGACAGTGCGCTCCGCAGGCAGATCGCTTCGGCCATCGATGTCGTAGTCCAGGTCAGCCGCCTGAGCGACGGCACTCGCAAAGTGATCGCGCTGTCCGAGATTACCGGCATGGAAGGCGACATCGTTTCCATGCAGGACATCTTTGTATTCCGCAAGCGCGGCATTCGTGAGAACGGCGAAGTGCTCGGCGAGTTTATGCCGACGGGTATTCGGCCAAAGTTTGCGGAGAAATTACTCGTCTCCGGTATTCAGCTTCCGATTTCGATGTTTGAAGGGCCGCTCGCGATTTAGGGTTTTGATGAACAGTCATTATCAACTCGTTTCGAATGGTTGTTGGCACTAAAGGATCGCTATGGGTACTCTGATTTTTGCGGTTACATTCCTGATCGTGATGGTGATCGTCCTGGGTATCTGGATGGTCGCCGGCGGTGACAACAAGCAGGAAGTTGTCCGCCGCCGCATGGAATCGGTGCGCAAGGCGGAGCGCCGCGGCGATGTCTCTCTCGGGCTGAAACTGGCTCGAGACGAAATGCTCAGCAGCGTCCCGGCGGTCCATCGCTTGATGTTGCACTGGGCTTGGTCCGCACGGCTTCAAGAGCGCATCTCGCAAGCCGGCCTGAAGATGAAAGCCGGTAAACTTATCCTGATCAGCGCATGCCTAGGGCTTGGAGTGTTTCTTTTGACCGGGCTTTTCTACCCTCAGTTTCCGCTCGCGTTGATTCTTGGGCTGAGCGTTATGTTCATCCCCTACGGAGTCATCGCCTACCTACGTCAGAAGCGCCTACGCGAGTTTGAAGAGCGGTTCCCCGAAGCGCTAGACCTGTTGGGCCGTGCGGTTCGCGCCGGCCACGCGTTCACCACGGGCCTGGAAATGATCGCCAAGGAATCGTCCGAGCCGATCGCCAGCGAGTTCCGGACCACGTTCGAAGAGCAAAACTTCGGCCTACCGCTGCGCGACGCCCTGCTGAACATGACGGAACGCGTCCCGTCGATCGACGTGCGCTTTTTCGTCACGGCCTTGCTGATCCAGAAAGAGACTGGCGGCAATTTGGCTGAAATTCTCGATGGCCTTTCGCGCGTAATCCGGGATCGCTTCCGAATCTACCGCGAAGTCCGCGTTCGCACCGCGCAAGGAAGACTGACGGCAGGCATCCTGATCGCGTTGCCTTTTTTCATGATGATCGTGCTCATGGTCATGAACCCCTCGTACATGAGGGTGCTATTCGAGGATCCTCGAGGGCCGCTGATTTTGAGCGTCGCGGGTCTTATGCAGGTAGTGGGCTCTTTGACGATCTGGAAGATTATTCACATTGAGGTTTAGTAGCTAGAGGAGTTTTGCAAATGCTTTTGGCCATTACAGCCCTGACGTTCCTGGCCACCTTCGCCATTCTGGCGGCGGTCTTCTACGCCTTTTCGCCCGAAGGAAGCGGAGTTCTGAGCCGCCTTTCGCGTCTGGCGAATACGGCTGCCCAGCCGGTCCGCGAAACGAGCTTTTCGGACAAACAAAAAGATCGCGTGCGCGACACGTTAGCGAGCCTCGGAAAAATGGTCCCCGGGGATTCGGGACCTGCTCCACGAACGCAAATTTTGCTCATTCGCGCCGGCTACCGCAGCACGCAAGCTCTGTCGGCGATGCGCGGGTTCAAGATTTTGACGCCTATCGCTTTCCTCGCTTTGGCTTTTGGCACCGGTGCGTACAAGTGGAATACCTTCATGGTGCCCTTGCTTGCGGTCGCGTTGGGCTACTTGTTCCCGGACATGTTCCTGACCTGGAGGGTGAACGCCCGCCAGCTGAAATTGCGGCGCGGCCTTCCCGACGGCCTCGATTTGCTGGTCATCTGCGTGGAGTCCGGCCTGGGTCTCGATCAAGCGCTGATGAAAGTAGCGCAAGAGCTGCGCATCACGCATCCGGAGCTCAGCGAAGAGTTGCAGCTCGTGAACCTGGAGATGCGCATCGGAAAAACGCGCATTGAGGCTCTGCGCGAACTCGCCCGCCGCACCGGCCTGGAGGACATCAAGTCTCTGGTCGCCATGTTGGTGCAGACCGATCGCTTCGGTACCAGCGTCGCGCAGTCGTTGCGTGTTTTCTCCGACGACTTGCGCATCAAGCGGCGGCAGCGCGCTGAGGAAATGAGCGCGAAGACCAGCGTGAAGATGGTTCCTCCGCTTATCTTTTTCATTTTCCCCGCTTTGATGGTAGTGATTTTGGGCCCAGCTGTGCTCACCCTGCTCCGGCAGTTGATGCCGGCTCTGCAAAGGTGAACCCAGAACCCTCGCGACCTCACAAACGCCGTGAGGCCGAGTAGTAGTAAAGGAGAAGTGCAATGGATAACGTCACACTGATTCGAGTGGTAGCGGGAGCGCTAGCGGTATTGGTGCTCTTCATTATTATTTGGCGCCGCAAGCGCAAGTCGATCGAGTAGTCGTTGGAGTCGCAACTAGTTTAAGGGACACCCGAACAGGGTCGGAAGATCATGGGCAATAACGGTCACAATCATTCGTTGTATGTGTACAACAAAACGCGCGAGACCTTTGTGGCTACCGAAGCACTCCTCGCCGACAGTTACTTGCGTCGGCTCGTCGGATTGCTCGGCAAAACAAAGCGTTGGGCGCAGCTAGGCCGCGGTCTGTGGATTGTGCCTTCTCGCGGCGTCCACACCATCGGCATGTTGTTTCCCATCGACCTGATCTTCATCGGCAAAGACAAAGAAGTCGTCTACGTCGAGGAACACGTTCGCCCTTTTCGCATTTCCAAGGTGTCCCTGAAAGCGACCAGCGTGCTCGAGCTACCGCCGCACACGATCTATCGCTCCGGCACAAAGATCGGCGACCGGCTGGAGATTGCTCCAGTCCGCTGATCGCGAAGTACGCGTGTACGTTCTCGCTTGGTGTGCAAAGATGTTTTGAGGGCAGTGGACCTGCGTCTGCACGTAGCCGCAAGTTGGCTGCGGGTCATCTGTTTTTCGCTGGAAGGATTACGTGGCCGGTATTCGCTGCGGGGTTCGTTCGGTGAGAAGCAACTGACTGAAGACGCGGACCGGCGTGGCCGGCCCGCCGAATCTCAATAATTTTCGAACTCCTCTTCGGTCAATTCCTCCGGCGCCTGTCCCATCTGTGGCCCATCCTGCCCGGATTCTTTCAGCGCGACCTTCTCAATCTTCCGCTGTACCCGCTTCTGTTCTTTCATTTTCCGCTTTTCGATTCGCTTCATCTCTTTTTGCCGCTTTTGAAATGTCGTTGTCATCTGTTCGCCTCACAAGAAGAATGCGGCCCGGCCAAGCCAGACCGTCCAGCGAATCTCTGCCACAAATTACCAGCGTGGTTCGCGCGGCTGACGCACAGCCTCGCTGTAATCCTCGTTCGAGAACCGGCTTCGACCGCCGCCCCCGCCCTTACCCTTACCGCCACCACCGCCGCTGTTGCTGTTGCCACCGCTAAATCCGCGAGGCCCACGAGGGGGACCGCTTTCGCCGCGGGGACGCGCTTCGTTCACCTTCAAGTTCCGTCCGCCGGATTCTTTGCCATCCAATCCCGCAATGGCCTTTGCCGCTTCCTCGTCGTTCGGCATTTCCACGAACGCGAACCCACGAGCGCGGCCGGTTTCCCGGTCCATCGCCATGTGTACGCGAGTAACCTGCCCAAACGGCTCAAACAACGCCCGCAAGTCGCTCTCGGTCGTCTGAAAATTCATGTTTCCAACAAAAAGGCTCTTCATCCTAATTCTCCCTGATCTTGCGAACCGTCGCTTGCGCGGAAAACTGGCACCCCGCCGGTTTTCACGTATCACAAGGCGTCGGCCTCGAATCGGCTGAACTCTGTGGAGGGAAGGCCGCGAAGCGCGCCCTTCAGAAAACTCAGGCAATCCAATTCGGCAAGTCTACCTCGTCACGATATCACACCTGCCCGAAAAAGACGCTGCCCGATGATTCTACTGGCCGGGCACTGATTTTGCGCCACGACGTCCGCTTAACTGTCGCCGTAGACTGGGATTGACGCACCTTGTACGACTTTCGCGTCGTCGCTACACAAAAAAAGAATGATGCGCGCGATATCTTCGGGCTTCGGCCACTTCGCGAAGTCCGACTTGGGCATCGCTTTCCGGTTTGCTTCCGTATCGATGATGCTCGGAACGATGGAGTTGGCCCGGACACCGGTGCCCTTCAGATCGGCGGCGAGAGAATCCATCATGGCGATCGCGGCCGCCTTGGAAGCGGCGTAAGCGGACGCGCCTGCGGCGTGATCGAAGGCCGCTTTTGACGCGATGTTGACGATCGACCCGCTTCCCTGTTTCAACATCGCGGGCACGACCGCGCGGCACAAAACAAAACCAGATCGCAGGTTGAGCATAAGCATGCGATCAAACGTTTTCGAATCAAGTTCCCAAAGGCGAATGCCGCCGACGTAGCCACCAACTGTGTTGATCAAAGCGTCGAGCCGGCCGTGCTTGGCAATTAGACTCTCGATGAAGGCGGCGACCGCGGTTTCTTCGGTGACGTCGATCGAATACCCTTCAAGGTTGTCTCGCTTCAAGCCCGCCGCACTTTGCAGCGCCGCCCATTCTTCCGGCACTCGATACGTGACGACGACCTTGTAGCCATCATCGAGGAACGCCAGGCTTACCGAGCGACCCAGGCCGCCCGTGCCACCAGTAACCAAAGCAATCTTACTTCCCGAATTCAAAGCCATTCCTTCACCTCGCGATCAGACTTCCGCTACTTCGCCCACGATCTACTTAGCCATGAACCACTCCACCCGCCATCCGCTCCGGTCATCATCCATTCCGCTCGTCATCCATCCCACCCCAACTGTCATCCCGAGCGAAGCGACGGATCTCAACCTTAACCTACTCGGGCAAACCTAACTGGGCACCCGCAACGAGCAATCGTCACCGGCTAATCTTCCCCCGTATAACCGTCACCGACGCCGCAGGCAACGTAAACTTCGTCGCTGCACCCGCGGTCACGGTCGACTTCAACGCCGGACCGTCTGGATCAGCCATCCCGCCCTGTTCCGTCGCGTGCCACTGATACTGATCCCTACCAAAGTTGATGACGTCAACTGGTCCGGCAAGATGCGAACTGCTTCCCGTTTCAACGTCGTCGAACGAAATGTTCACTGCGTGCGCGTTCTCTTGATCCTTGTTGACGACCATCAGCGACCACTGGCCATCCGGCCGCAGCGCAACATACGCCGTGACCAACACGTGGCCCGCTCCGTCAAGCACATCGCTCGTTGCCGAAAACAATCGATGCGCCCCGTCACCCGGCTGCACCCACTCCAGATTGATCAGCTGGCTGGCGAAGTATTGCGACAGCGGCTGAATAATTTTTCGCTCGCGATCCGCGGAGAACATTTCGAATGTGCCCTGCGATCCGTTGTGCCCACGCCCGATCCCCAGCGGCAAATAGTGGAAATAGTAAACTGCGTCGCCTCCGCCGCTCAAAAACGAACCGATGTAGTCCGCCAACCACAGCGCGCCCCACACGTCCACGAACGCCTCCGACGACTGCCAGGAAATATTCGACTCGGTGATAAACAGAGGCACGTTCGCGGGCACGCCATCCTGACGCCACACTTGCATAATATGCGTCACTAGCGTCGCCTCGTCGTACAGACTGCTCCACGCAATCTTTCCCGGCTCGATCGGATAGTGTTCGAACGAAAAAAAAGCCAACTCATCGAGTTTTCCACGCGCTTTCAGATAGTTCACGAATCGCCGCGTCCACGAAGTCTGCCCCTCGGCATCCGGCCAGGTCTCGATATCCTTGTTCACTCCGGTAAAAATCGGTCCGCCCAGTTTCAATTTTGGGTCGACGCGGTGCAGCGCTGTCGCAAATTGCAAATACAAGGACGCGTAATCTTCCGGCGGAGTGTAATGGCCGTCCGCTTCCTCACCCATTTCCACATAAGAAATCGGATAGCCGCGCTTTTCCAGGTATGCGATCTCCGCCGCTGCATCTTCCGGCGTCCCGTAAATCATGGCGATGGGAATCATCGCTGGCAGTTTGCGCGTGACGCCGCTGGTGAAGAATAGATCGAATCCCACCTGGTCTCCGGCCTTCTCATCCAGATCCCCAGGCGTGTGCCAGGGATCGACCGACGAACAATACGTCGCGGTCTGGTCCTGATCCGCAGTGTGCCGGATCAAATCGTGAAATTTCCCATCCGAGGTTGTGGTTCCCAGGTACAACTCACCAACCGCATATCCGACGCAGTTCCGCTTGTCCGCCGACCCGTGGGTATCGCACGTATTCGAAGACTGCGTCATCAGTATCCGTACCCACTGCACGCTGACCGGCACTGTCGCCAATTGCAACGTCACGCTGCCACCCTTGCCGTCTCCCACGGCTCCGCCAGGAAACGTCTGCCACA
>Ga0182015_10002773_pt1 | contig 20574 bp, 18 predicted proteins | sample 712P3MmetaG_FD_120478 | JGI IMG/M metagenome (GOLD analysis project Ga0182015, IMG submission 120478) | Permafrost microbial communities from Stordalen Mire, Sweden - 712P3M metaG | ecosystem: Environmental > Terrestrial > Soil > Wetlands > Permafrost | place: Sweden: Stordalen | collected...
CCGCCGGCAACGCGCCAGCGACTCACGCACTCTCCGATAAGCCCTCGCCTGCCGCCTACCAAACCACTTATTACCCCGGCACCCGAGATCGCGCTCAGGCCACGCCAATCCAGCTACATGCCGGCGACGACTTCCCGGCAAACTTCTCTCTCGCACAGAGTCCCAGCCTGACCATCCACGGCTCGGTGGTGGATCTGCCACCCGGCTCTACCGCAGCAATCATGCTGCAATCCAAGGATTTTAGCTTGGTGCTGAACGGCGCGGAGATGCACAAGGATGGCAGCTTTGAGATTCGTGATGTTTCTCCCGGGGCCTACACGATTTTCGCTACGGTCGATAACGCCGCGGTGCCGATGATGGCGCATCAGGCTCTGCAGATCGCATCGGAGAATGTGGAAGGCCTGCGGCTCGCGCCTCAGGCGGGCGGTTCGATTCGCGGCCGTCTACAGATGGAATCGAGCCGTGGCGCGAAACCTGACCCGAGCCAGATATTTCTTCTGCTGCACTCCACCGCCGACGATGACGATGCGCTCGGGGCTTACTCGATGGGAGAAGGCTTTTCCGGACCGGGATCTTCCAGGTTGGGATTTTCCACGTTGGCCCATGTGAACGCCGATGGCAGCTTCGAATGGAAGGATGTGCCGCCGGGACATTATTCCGTCCAGATCGCCGACGCCAGCGCGATGCCGGATTGGTTTCTGAAATCCGTGGCCGCGGGCGGCGCTGGGGATGACTCCGGATTTAACGTGGGCGGCGGCTCAACCGTGCTCAATCTGGTAGCCAGTGCAAATGGAGCGGTGGCCGAGGGCGTCGCTATAAATCAGAAAGATGAACCCGTTGCCGACACGGTTGTCGTTGCCGTACCCGACGCGCGATTCCGCAGCCATCCGGACCGCTATCGCAAAGCAGTCACCGATCAAAGTGGACGCTTCACCCTGCGCGGCCTGCCTCCCGGCGACTACACGCTTTTCGCCTGGGAAAGCATCGACGGCGAAGCCTACTACAATCCGGAATTTCTCAAAAGCTGCGAAGGCCAGGGCAAGGCGCTGCACGCGAGTGAGGGAGCGCGCGCGAATGTACAACTCAGGGTAATTCCGGCTCCTGAAGACCAACCGTAGCCCATCGCCTTCCGCGAGCCTGAGGAAGCAGTGGAGTATGCTTTTGGAATTATGAAAGCCGTACTCACTTCCTTCATTCTCCTCGCCGGAATATTTGGCGCACTGGTTCACGCGGGCACACCCGCGAACGCATTGCTGGTGCTTGCCAAACGCGACAACATGCTCCTAATTGTCCATCCTTCCAACTTGAAGGTGCTCGCGCGGGTACCCGTCGGCAATGATCCGCACGAAGTCATCGCATCTACCGATGGCAAGACGGCCTATGTGTCCAACTACGGCTCCGGAGCATACAACACGCTTGCGGTGGTGGATCTGGTGGCGCAGAAGGCATTGCCATCCATCGACCTTGGGCCTTTGCGCGGTCCGCATGGATTGACTTTCGTGGGCGGAAAGACGTGGTTTACCGCGGAAGCCGCCAAGGCAATTGGCAGCTACGATCCGGCGACTAAGAGCGTTGATTGGATACTGGGCACGGGCCAGAACAGAACGCACATGATCTACGTCTCGCCGGATATGAAGCTGATTGTTACCACCAACGTCAGTTCCGGCACGGTGAGCATTATCGAGAAGACTGTTGGCCGGGGTCCGGGGCCAGGCGGTCCGATGGGTGCTCCGAGAGGAGATTGGAATGAGGCGGTAGTCCGCGTTGGCAACGGTTCTGAAGGCTTTGATGTCTCTCCTGACGGCAAAGAAATCTGGGTGGCCAATGCCGGAGATGGAACTGTGTCCATCATTGAGGTTGCGAGTAAGCAGGTGACCCAGACGGTTGCGGCTGATGTAGGCGGCGCGAACCGGCTAAAGTTCACGCCCGTCGGAAAGCTTGCGCTTATCTCTTCTTTGCGCGGTTCAGATGTGACCGTTATCGACACCGCAACGCGCAAGACCGTCAAGCGAATCGCGGTGGGGCACGGCGCCGCCGGCATCCTCATGGAGCCAGACGGTGCGCGCGCTTTCGTAGCGTGTTCTCCTGACGGTTATGTTGCGGTCATCGATCTGCATTCGATGGAGGTAGTTGGTCGCATCGAGGCTGGCCACGAGCCAGACGGCCTCGCCTGGGCGACCCGGCGTTAGGAACTCGCACTCGGTGGCTGAGGTTCTGGTCACGAAAACCGCTGATCGCCGGAGCGCTGATTCCTTGCCTTAACCGCCCCTGATGACTACAATGACTATCATGACCTTTTAAGGCTTTGTGAGGAGTTACCCATGGGAGCGCAGAGTTGGACCGTCGCGGAGGCCAAGGCAAAATTCAGCGAAATTATTGATCGAGCTATGTCCCAAGGCCCACAAACCATTACCAGGAAGGGGCGTAGCGCAGCCGTTGTGGTGGGGGCCGAGGAGTGGCAACGAAAGACCAAGCGTGCGGGCAACCTGGCGGAATTTTTCGCCGGATCGCCGCTGCGGGGATCGAACCTGAAGTTTCGCAGGCTCAAGTCGAAGAGCCGGAAAATTAGCCTGTGAATTTTCTTCTGGACACCAATGCGGTTTCCGAATGGGTCAAGCCGCGACCCAATCCGGGTGTGATCCGGTGGATGGAATCGGCTGACGAGGACCGCGTCTTCCTCAGTGTGATCTCACTGGCGGAGTTGCGTTACGGCGTGGAGCGAATGGCCGCGGGCAAGCGGCGCAGCCGGATCGAGGAGTGGGTGCGGGACGAATTGCCGTTGCGCTTCGAAGGCCGGATTCTGCCCATCGACAATCACGTAGCCGAGGCCTGGGGAAGAACGGTGTCGCGCGCCAAGGCTTTGGGCCGTCCCATCGGCGTGATGGACGCCTTCCTGGCCGCAACCGCGGAGCATTATCGCCTCACCCTGGTCACCCGCAATGTTTCAGACTTCTCACTGCTGAAGCAAGTGGTCAATCCCTGGGTCTAAACCGTTCTCTCGCCAAAAAGGACCGAAGCCGCCGAATCCGATAGAATAAATGTTTTCATCGAACCCCTTGCTGCGTTCTGATCTCATTCTGTCTTCCGCGCTGGCTGCATGGGCCGCCCCCAAGGGTGTGGTTCTGCCCTATCTCCGCCAGCATTTGTTGGACAAAACATTTCAAGGTCTGTACCACACCGACGTCTTCGATCGCGCCCTGCTGATTCCTTATTTTATCGTGCTGATCCTGCTCGCGGGTTACGGGATGCACCGCTACATTCTGGTTTATCTGTATTACAAGCACAAGGAGAAGCGCACCACCGACCCGGCCGCGTACTTCGAGGACTTGCCGCGCGTCACTGTGCAACTGCCCATTTTTAATGAGCAGTATGTAGTCGAGCGGCTTCTGGAGTCGATCTGCAAGCTGAAATATCCGCGGGAGAAGCTCGACATTCAAGTGCTTGATGATTCCACGGACGAAACCGTCGAAGTGGCGCGGAATCTGGTCGAGCGCTATGCAGCGCTGGGAAATCCCATCAGCTACCATCACCGCACCAACCGCGAGGGCTATAAGGCGGGAGCGCTGGCCGAGGGTCTGAAGACGGCGAAGGGAGAATTCGTTGCCATTTTCGACGCCGACTTCACGCCGCCGGAAGATTTTCTGCTGCGCACCATCCATCACTTTACCGAGCCCAAGGTTGGTATGGTGCAAACGCGCTGGACGCACATCAATCGCAATTACTCTTTCCTGACGCAGGTGGAAGCCATCCTGCTCGACGGCCACTTCGTGCTCGAGCACTCGGGCCGCGCCCGCAGCGGCGTCTTCTTTAACTTCAACGGCACGGCCGGAGTTTGGCGGCGCGTGGCGATCGACGAAGCCGGTGGCTGGCAACACGATACGCTCACCGAAGACACGGATCTCTCCTATCGCGCGCAGCTCAAAGGATGGAAATTCATCTACCTGCAGGATGTGGAGTGTCCGGCCGAATTGCCCGTGGAGATGACGGCGTTCAAAACCCAGCAAGCGCGCTGGGCCAAGGGGCTGATCCAAACCGGAAAGAAGATTCTGCCGCGCGTGCTGCGCAGCGACGCTCCGCTGCACACCAAGATCGAAGCCTGGTATCACTTGACCGCGAACCTCAGCTATCCGCTGATGATCGTGCTCTCGGTGCTGATGTTGCCGGCGATGATCATCCGCTTTTACCAGGGATGGTTCCAGATGCTATTCATCGACCTGCCGCTCTTTATGGCGTCGACGTTTTCCATTTCCAGTTTTTATCTTGTTTCGCAGCGCGAACTCTTCCCCAAGCGCTGGCCGCGCGCGCTGCTGTATCTGCCGGTCCTCATGGCTCTCGGCATCGGATTAACCATTACCAACACCAAGGCGGTGATCGAAGCGCTTATTGGCAGGGAGAGTGCGTTCGCGCGCACACCCAAATACCATGTGGAATCGAAGAAAGATAAAGTCGGCGCCACCAAGTACCGTAAGCGCCTGGGCTGGGTGCCCTGGCTCGAACTGCTGATCGGCGCCTACTTCGCGCTCACGGTGTTCTACGCCGTCGAAAACGAAAATTTCGTCACGATTCCATTCCTGCTGCTGTTCGTGGTGGGCTACTGGTACACGGGGTTGATGTCTCTGCTGCAAGGCCGTTTCGGAAGCGCCTCACTCAGAACCACGACCCACACCAAGCCGTTCCCCGTGGGAGTGTAGACTGGCGCGTTTTGTAACTTTTTTCTACGCAAGCGATCTCATCCAGCGGAGAAAACTTCCAAACTACGGGAGAGAGTATGAAGTTGTTCGCCGCGTCCGCCCTCGTGCTGCTCGTCTTGGTTCCCGCTTTCGCCGGAGAGAACCTGCGCCTCAACTCCAAGCTTGATTACACCAGCGACAGCCAGGACGGTCCCCTTATCACCGGAGACCACATGGAGGATGGCTTCGTCCCCGGCAAACCCGCATATGTCATTCTGTACGGAGAGGGCTGTTATAACTCCAAGCGCCAGGCACGCCGCACCGTGGACTTGTACGAAAAATACAAAGGGCGGGTGCAGTTTGTCATCGTCGACCTCGATCATCCCCTCTCGCCCGCCCAGCAGGATCTGCGTAATAAATACTATAAAGGCTACATCCCGCATGTCATCGTCCTAGACGCCTCCGCAGCCGCGCTGTACAACTCCTCCGGCGAGGTGGACGAAGGCGTAATCTCCGGACTGCTCGATCAAGCATTGCGCTAGAACTTTCTTTCGCTTCGCCTCTCAATTACAATCCCCTCGCCAAAGTTTCTCATCGGGCCGGCACGCCGCTTGAACTCCGCAGCCAACTTTGCGGTTCGAAGGAGGATCCGATGCTCCGCTTGCGCAAGCCGTCTTCTGTTCTCGCTCTGGCGTTGCTTGTAACTTCGCTGCTCAGTTGCGGCCCTCACGATTCCAACGAGTACTTCGTATTCGTGGCGGCTAACCTGCAGGTGCCTTACTGGCAGGCTGCCGGCGCGGGCTTTACGAAGGCTGCAGCGCAATTTAAGGTGCGCGCCGATTTCGTCGGCCCCAACAGCTACGACCCCAAAGCCGAACGCGATGCCCTCGACCAGGCGGTGCAGCAAAAAGCTACTGGCATCCTGCTCGGCGTGACCGATCCCGCCCTGCTCAAAGACAGCATCGACAAGGCAATCGCCGCCGGCATTCCCCTGATTACCATGGATTCCGACGCCCCCGCCAGCAAGCGGCTCTTCTTTATCGGCACCAGTAACTATCAGGCCGGCGTGAGCGGAGGCCTGCGCCTGGCTCAGGAGTTGAAGGGGAAAGGAAACGTCGTGGTATTCACCATGCCCGAGCAGCACAACATGCAGGACCGCTTGCACGGTTATCGCGATGCGCTCGAACGCACGCCCAACATCAAGATCACGCGCGTGGTCGATATCCAGGGCGATCCGCGAATCGCCTTTGATACCACCACCCAGATCATCGGCAAGGAAAAAGATCAGGTGGATGCCTTCGTCTGTCTGGAAGCGCAATCGGGAAAAGAAGTCGCCGGAGTGCTCAACAGTTACCACATCACGGGTAAAGTTGTGATGGCGATGGATACCGATCCGGAAACTCTGCAGTTGATCCAGAGCGGCGGCATCGCCGCTACGATTGCGCAGAAGCCCTACACGATGGCCTTTGTCGGCATGCAGATGCTCGACAATTTATATCATCACAAGCCGCCCGTGCTCGACACCGACTGGTCGAAGGACAGCTTTGCGCCGATTCCGTCTTTCGTGGATACTGGTTCTGCCCTGATCGACAAGAGTAATGTGGACTCGTTCCTGCAGGCAAAACAGAGCGCGACCGGCGCACAGAAATAGTCCGGAGAATTCTTGTTGACGCGACCGCCGTTCTGTAAGTGAGTCTGCGGGACGGACATTCTCGAACTACTTGGACGGATTACGCGATGCGAAAGCCGCAACTCTCTTTTTTCCTGGCAGGTTTCTTTGCCAGCCTTTTCCTTTTGGCCGTAAGCGAGTCGAGTTTGGCGCTTGAGCGCCAGGCTAACTCTGACTATCACGTCCGCCGCGAAACGCTGGCGAAGAAAGTGGGCGGCGTGGTGGTTTTGTTCGCGCCCATGGAAAGCGAAGGGCCGAATGACCTTTACGGTTTTCGCCAGGAAGATAACTTCTTTTATCTCTCTGGATTGAGTGAGCCGGGTGCGGCGCTATTGATTGCGCCCGCCGCCGAAGCCAGGGCCGATGCGCCGGTTCGTGCTTACGCCGAGATTCTGTTTCTTCCTCCGCGCAATCTCACGCAAGAGAAATGGACTGGGCCCAAGCTCGGTCCGGAAAACCCCGAAGCGCCAAAGATTACTGGGTTCGACCGTGTGGAAGACATGGCCAAGTTGCCCGAGGACGTTATGCAGGCGATCTCTGGCGTGCACCCCGTGGTTTACACCGACGTGGCCTCGCACGACCAGACATCGGCCAGCACCGAACCGCTGGCGTTCTTGAAGAATGTGAATTCGTTTCTGGGCTTTCAGGACGTGAAGCCGATGATCTCGTCGCTACGCACCGCCAAAGACGCGGGCGAGATGGCGCTGATCCGCAAGGCGGTCGATGCCTCGGTCGCGGCGCACTTCGCGGCGTTCCAAGTGGTTAGACCGAACGTTAACGAGCGGGAAATCTCCGCGCTCATGCAATATGAGTGGGGCAAGCGCGGCTGCGAACGGCCGGCCTACGCGCCCATCGTAGGCTCCGGCTACTATTCCACGGTGCTGCATTATTCGGATGACGATAACGTCATGAAATCCGGGGATGTTGTGGTCATCGACGCCGCCGGCGAGTACTCGATGTACGCCTCCGACATCACGCGCACGCTTCCCATCAACGGCCACTTCACCGCGCGCCAGCGCGAGATCTACGATATTGTTCTCGGAGCGCAGCAGGCCGCCGAGGCGGCTTTCAAGTCGGGCAAGTCAACCATGAAGCGCGACGCCCCGGACTCCCTCTACAAAGTCGCCTACGATTACATCAACACTCACGGTAAAGATCTGCACGGAGAATCTCTTGGAAAGTATTTCATCCACGGTCTGGGTCATCCCGTGGGACTCAACGTACACGATTCGACTGATCGGGATGCGCCGTTGGGACCAGGGCAAGTTTTCACCATCGAGCCCGGGATTTACATTCCCGAGGAAAATCTAGGCGCGCGCATCGAAGACGATTACTACGTGGACCAGGAGGGCAAGCTGATCAAGCTCAGTGGGGCCTTGCCTTCGAAAGCGGAAGACGTGGAAAGGGCGATGGCAGGAAAATAAAAAAGTGGTCAGTAGCCAGTTAAGAACGCCGATACAGTCGTCGCTCTGACTGGTCACTGACCACTGACCACTGCTACGAAATGTATTCCCTTATGTATTCGTCGGGCGAGTGGGCCAGTTCCCGCAGGTCGCCGTCGAAAATTACTTTGCCGTCGCGCAGGATCAGAAAACTCATGGGCACTGCGCAATGCTGGCCGGGCGGCAGCGCAACCATGCCGTTGGTTTGCTTGTCGAACTGATGAGTGGCCATGGTGAAAGCATCCTGCAGGCGATGCGTTACGAGCAGAGCGCTCGTCTTGTATACGTCGCGCTGCTTCATGATCAATTCGATGATCGTATTCGACGTCACCGGGTCGAGGCCGCCGGTGGGTGAGTCGTAAAGCAGCAGTTCTGGCTGCGTGATGATAGCCCGCGCGATGGCGACGCGCCGCCGCATGCCCCCGGACAACTCCGAAGGATCGAGATCGAGCGTATGTTCCAGTTCCACGAAGCGGAGGGCCTCGCGCACTCTACGGTCGATGTCTTCATCGTAGACGCCGTGCTCTTCCGTCAGCCGGTACGCGACGTTTTCGCGGACGGTGAGAGAATCGAACAGCGCACTTTCCTGGAAGACCATCCCAATCTTGCCACGCAACTCGAACAGATCCTCTTCCCGCATCTGCGTCACGTCCTGCCCGAGCACGATAATACGTCCGAAGTCCGGGCGGATCAGCCCCAGAGCCAGCTTCAAAATCAGGCTCTTGCCAGAGCCCGCGACGCCGAATACCGCCTTGGTCTCGCCGCGGGCCAGACGGAAGGAGACTCCGCGCAGCACGTCATTTTCCGCAAAGGAGAGCGCAACATCCTCGAACACGATCACCGGCGCGGACTGTTCCGTGGTTGTCATGGCGGCGGAATCGAGCGGCAAGGTCGGCGCGGACATGCGATTAGTGGTAGGAGAGCACAGCCATCAGGAATCGAGTCACGAAAAAGTCGAGCACGAGAATCAGCACGGAAGATGCCACCATCGCCTGCGTGGTGGCGCGGCCCACGCCCTGGGTTCCACCACGCGCGTTCATTCCGTAAAAGCAGCCGATGGTCGCGATAACGAAGCCGAATAGAACCGGCTTGATCAGTCCCATGAACACATCCTGGAACACTAGGGTTTGCCAGGCGTTGGCCCAATACTGCCGGGCATCCAGGCGGAGCAGCACCTTGGCGACCATGAGTCCGCCGGTCAAACCGACCAGATCGGAAATAATGGCCAGAAAAAACAGCATGAACACCGAAGCCACCACGCGCGGCGTAACCAGCTTCTTCATGGGATCGGTGCCCAAAGCGCGCATGGCGTCGATCTGCTCAGTCACCATCATCGACCCTAACTCGCTGGCCATGCCGGAGGAATTCCGGCCCGCGACCATCAGGCTGGTCAGCACCGGCCCCAGCTCGCGCACCATGGAGGTTGAGACCAGTTGTCCCACCAGAGTGATCGAACCGAAACGCTCCAGCGTATTAGAAGCTTGCAGCGCCAGCACGGCTCCGGTGAAGAAGCCGGTGAGCACGACGATGGGCAAGGATCCCACGCCGATCGCGTCGGCCTGCCGCACCATGTCGGTGAAATAGAACGGCTTCTGAAAAAGATTGGCGACCGCATGGGTCGAGAACAGGAGGTAATCCTGAACCGTTTGGACTTTTTCTTTGGCGAGATCCGTTGGCGAGGTGAATTCCATGCGGTTTGAAAAAGCGTGACGATGCCATGGCGCGCTTTCCCGAACTATAACAGAGAACGCTCGCAGCTTCAGCCAAGAAGGAGCGGTCCTGGTGGAGTACTAGCGCAACGGCGGCCGGGTCTGGGGCTTCTCGAGGCGTGTAAGCTTGGCGGCGGCCAGCTTTCTGAGGCGGGCATTGTGCTCGCGGAGGGCGGATTTAAGGTCCGAGATCGCTGAGTTAGCATCATTGTCACGCGCGGCAATCGCCTTAGCACACAGGTCACGGATGCGATCTTCCAAGCGGCGCAAAGGCATATGCAAGAATGCTGTATTCGCGTCCGTTCAAGCCATACAGCGTTTCGCGTAGGCAAGCAGAAGTGGTACGAATACAGCTTGGCGCTATCTGCCTGGTTTCCTGGCCGGTTCTCCGTCAGGCGCGTTCGACAGAATGCTCTTTTCTGACGCCGAAGAGACGGTTGATCTCGCTTACCAGTTCCAGCAGCTTTCTTGGATCCTGCTCAACCGCTGCCCGTTCGCACAGCACGATCCAGTTCTGTTCATGCTGAATTTTCTCCCGCAACGCGGCTTTGAGATCGGCTATCGTCGGATCTATCTCCGCGGGATCGGTTGCGGCCAACGCCTTGGAGCATAGCTCTCTGATTCGGTCGCTAGGATTTGTCATGCATCTTAAGATGCGGAACAGTCTGCGCAATTCTGTGCAGCGAATTCTGTATTAAGCCCCGCAGCTTCGTGCAGAATGAGAAATTAATCAGGATATCTGAAACAATTCACCCGGCCCGACGGGTGTTCTCGGTGGAGAAGTCGTCGCTTTCAAGCGTCCGGAGGCCAAGATAGCTGAGCGCTACCTAGCCCCGCGTTTTCTTCTTGATCTCGATATTCAGCCGGCGGATTTTCTGATTCAGCGTGGAGAGCGGCACTTTGAAGTGCTCGGCGGCTTCGGTCTGGTTCCAGTTGCACTTCTCCAGCATGTCGGTGATGATGCGGCGCTCCACGTCTTCGACGATTTCAAACAACGACGCGTCCGCCGGGGGGTCATGCAGGGTGAATGACGATCCGCGGCCCAGCAGATTGTCGGGCAGCAGGTCGATGGTGATATCGGTTCCGGAAGACAGCACAACCGCGCGCTCGATTACATTTTCCAGTTCGCGGACGTTGCCCGGCCATGAGTAGGACATCAGGGGGCGCAGCGCTTCCGGCATGATGCGCCGTGCCGGGCGATCGTTTTCTTCCGCGTATCTTTTCAGGAAGAATTGCACCAGCAGAGGAATATCTTCTCTGCGCTGGCGCAAGGGAGGCAACTCAATGGTGATCACGTTCAGGCGATAGAATAAATCTTCGCGGAAGCGGCCTTCGCGCACCAAAGTCCGTAGGTCGACGTTGGTGGCGGCGATGATGCGAACGTCCACCTGAACTTCCTGCACTCCGCCCAGGTGCATGAACCTGCGGTCCTGCAGGACACGCAGAATCTTCGCCTGGGTTTCCAGGCTCATGGTGGCAATTTCGTCGAGAAACAGCGTGCCTCGATCCGCCATCTCAAACAAGCCCTTCTTGGAGGCGATGGCGCTGGTGAACGCACCCTTCACATGGCCGAAGAGCGTGGACTCCAGCAAATCGGTTGGCATGGAACCGGTATTGACCGGGACGAAAGGCCGGTCGTGGCGCGGTGAATTCAGATGCAGGGCCTTGGCGATGATTTCCTTGCCCGTCCCGCTCTCGCCCTGCAACAGGACGGTGGAGCGGCTGTTTGCGACTTGAGCGACCAGGTCGAATATCCTCAGCATCGGCTCGCTTTTGCCGACGATGTTCTCGAAGTTATAGCGCTGCTTGAGGGCGCGCTTCAGTTGGATATTTTCTTCTTCGGCGCGGCGCCATCCCACGGAGGCGCGCACGTCGGCCAGAAGCTTTTCATTGTCCCAGGGTTTCTGAACGAAGTTGGCAGCGCCGGCCTGCATGGCGCGAACCGCATTCTCCACCGTGCCGTAGGCGGTGATCATGATGACGGGAAGTCCGGTTTCGTGGGCGTGAATCTCGGCCAGGATTTCCATGCCGTTGCGGCCGGGCAGGGTAAGGTCGAGCAAGATCAGGTCGAAAGGATGTTCGCCGATGCGCTGCAGGCCCGCTTCCCCGCTGGCTGCGGTTTCCACGGCGAAGCCTTCCATCTCCAGCAAGGTCTGCAGAGATTCGCGAATTTCGGCTTCATCGTCAATGATCAGTACCGCGCCCGCCAGGCCCGGATTTCTATTCACTGCCGTGCGCGAAATGACCGCACCCTCAGACATATTCTGCCTCAGCTAAGCGCTGCGTAGACCTGCCCCGTTTAGACATAGACCGTTAGACATGGACCGCCTTCCTGCTCAGGGGGAAATCCAATGTGAATGTCGTCCCCGACCCGGGATGGCTTTCCACACGAATCTTGCCCGCATGTTCCTGGATGATGCCGTAGGTGACGGAAAGGCCGAGGCCGGTGCCTCGGGTCTGGCCTTCACGAGGCGAAGTCTTGGTGGTAAAGAACGGATCGTAAATGCGCTGGATGTGCTCGGGCGCGATGCCTGTTCCGGTGTCGGACACGCAAACGCTGACGCTCTCGCCGTTCAGCGTGGCCACGCGCAGCGTGCCGCCGCCCGGCATTGCGTCTTTGGCGTTGAGAAACAAATTCAAGAAAACTTGCTGCAGTCTGCCTGGATTCCCCTGAATGGCGGGCAATGCGGGTGTGAGCGCGTTCTGCACTTCGATCTTGGCCATCTTGAACTGGTGTTCCAGCAGCGCCAGCGTGTCGGCAATTACTTTGTTCACATCCACGTCGCCGATCTCGCTGCCGCTGGTGCGGGAAAAATTCAACAGATTGTTCACGATCTCCGATGCGCGGAAGGTTTGCCGCGTGATCTTTTCCAGCAGGCCCGACTTCTGCGGATCGTCCTGCAACTGTTTGCCGAGCATTTGAGTATAGGAGGAGATCACGGCCAGGGGCGTGTTGACTTCGTGAGCCACGCCGGCGGCCAGCAATCCGATGGATGAAAGTTTGTCGGCCTGGGAAAGCTGAGCTTCAAGGTCGACGCGTTCGGTAATGTCATCCATGATGATGAGCCGCCCGATTACCTGGAACTTGCGCGTCACCAGCGGCGCCATCGCCACATTCACGGTGCGGACTTCACCCGCGGGCGTCTTCAGACGGAATTTGTACAGGTTGCGGATGCCGGCGTCCTGCCGCATACGATTGAATTCCTCGACGAACTCCACCGGGAAAATGGCTTTCAACGGCTGGGTCAGAGTCTGCCAGCGCGGCACGGCGTACATCACTTCCATTTGCGCATTCCAGCTCTCGATGCGATCTTCCATGTCGAGCGCCATCACGCCCACGTTGATGGATTCGACGATGTTTTCGTTGAAATCCTTCAGGCGTTCGTACTCCGCGGCTTTCTGCTGCAACGAGGCATAGAGCTGCCCGTTCTGGATGGCAACGCCGAGATAGCCGCCCAGAGTTTCCAGCAACTCCATGTCTTCGCTGGAGAGGAAATCGCCTTGCATCGTCTTGCCCAGGCCGAGCACGGCGACAGTCTTTTGCTGCGCGTGGCAGGGAATGTAATAGTTCAGATCCAGACGGGCAATGGTTTGCTGTGCGCCCGGCGCCTCGCGGGGTACCAGGTGCGTGTTCTCGAAGAAGAGATGCCCTCCCTGCTCCGGCCGCGGAGCGCTCAGGAAAGAGAGATCGAGGCTGCCGATCGCCGGCAGGCCGAAGGACTTGGCCAGCGCAAATTGCTCCGCCTTTTCGCCGGCCAGGAAAATTGCCATGCGATCGACGGCGAGCGTGCGCGACAGCCGGTCGATCAGCGAGGAGAGCAGGGCATTCAGATTGGTCTCCGAACTCAGCTCGCGACCGAACTCCAGCAGCGTGCGGCGGTAGTCATATCGGGTGCGATAGAAAAACTGGTCGATGCGGTCCTGGATCCACTTACGCACGGGATCGAACAGCAGGGCGGTAACGATCACGGCGAGAATTAAGCCCACCGGGCCACTGCTGGGCTTCCGCATCTGCACCAGTTCGGCCACGCCCGCCACCAGACCGAAATACAATCCCACCACAATCGCCGCCGCCAGGGTGTAGACCACGCCGCGCTTGAAGATGAGGTCCACATCCATCAGGCGGTAGCGGAAGATGGCGTAGCCGAATGTGAGCGGCAGCAGTGCCAGCGACAGCGCCGAAATCTTCATGGTCGCGCCCGGCAGGGAACCCATCAGGTAAGGGACGACGTAAAACAACGTGTAAGGAATGATGGCCAGAATGGTACCGCGAGTGACCCACTTCAACTGCTGCCGCAGGATCGTGGTGCTGGCGCGCCGGTAGCTGTCCCACAGGATAACGGCAGCGGCTAGAAAGAACAGCGATCCGTAGGACATTTCCATACGATCGAGGTTCCAGCGCAGCCTCTCGCTGGCCTGCAGCCAGCGCATGGCTCCGATATGGGTAGCCAGCAGGACGGTTCCTGGCAGGTAAACCAGCGCCAGCAGCCAGGGATGCCGGCGTACTACTTCACGTTTCTCGGGGAAGGTTAGAACGAAGTGCAAAAACAAGGCCGGCTGCAAGACTCCGGCGGTGATGTTGCCCCAATAAATGGTCCAGTCGAAGTCGTTCAGCTTGCCGGTGTACTTGAAGGAATAGGCAACGAACGATACCAGGCAGAAAATATAGAAGTGGGTGGATCCAGGCGCAGTCCAGCGGCGCAGCAGCACGTAAAGCCCGATGCCAAGGTAAATAAGCGCAATCAGGCGCAGCCAGTTGTTAAGGGAATGATCCGCGGGGACCAGAATCACGCTGGAATCGAGCGGAACCGATTGCCGGACCAGGGAATACGCGGCTTTGGACCAGACGCCGGTGCGGTAGAGTTGGCGCTCCAGCCCCGACATGCTTTGAACTTCCTGCCCATTGACAGAGACCAGTTGGTCGCCAGGCTTGATGCCACTCTTTGCACCCGATCCGCTGGGGTCGACCCGGTCGGCGGTGAGGCGCCCGCCGTGTTCCACCCACCAGACGCCATCGTCGGGAACGGCGAACTTCCATTCCGAGTCGAAATTGAAGCCGGCGAAGACGACGGCAGCCACTGTCAACAGGAACAGAAGGACGGCAACAAAGCGGACTTGGCTCTCCCGGTTCATGGGTTTCGACGGTGATCCCGAACCTGTGGGCTGAACAGGCGTGGGAAGCAGACCCCGCCGATCTTCGATGAGCAACTTCGCTGCCATGTCGTTTCCCGGTTCCGTATTGCTAAGTGACACATCGCAAGCCACTTCCGAGATTATAGATGGATTTCCGAACATCGATTACGGCTTTTTGGAGGTTTCTGTGGAATTCTGTATCTGGCCGTAGGGCAATACGTTATGAGACTTTAGGGCTAGGGTAGGTGAGGGGAACGAGAGGGATGAATTGTCTGGGAAGCGCGGGGGGCGTCCCCACGCTGATTCCCATCAGACGCGGGGGCGCGTCCCGTTCGTGCGGAACGATGCCTTCGCCATTCTACAAAACCCCAGGAAGGTGTCTAAGACGGCCAGGGAGCTGTCTGTGATTGTGCGGGAGCAAGGCTGACCCGAATCACATTCATCAGTTCGTCATTGTCCGCGGGCTTCTGGAAAAAAGCAGCGGCGCCAGCCTTAAGGGCACGTTCCTCGTTGCTGTGAGGATCGCGTGCGCTGAGCACGATGACCGGTACACCCGCCAGAGTGTCGCTGTTCTGCAGCCGCTCCAGGACGACAAAGCCGTCCCCGACCGGCAGGCCCAGATCCAGAATAATCAGGGCCGGACGGTCTTTCTGGGCTGAGGCGATGGCGGTATAGCCGTCCGTCGCGGTAGTGACTTCATAGTTATTGGCTCGAAGGCGCAGCCGCAAGGCCCGCACCAGATCGGGATCATCATCGACTACCAGAATTTTCGGTCTTGACATTGGAGTTCTCCTTAATTGTTAGTGGCGCTCTTGTGGGTTAATTAATTGAAATCCTGCGTGCTCTTTCCTGCATGCACCTGTTTTCTTTCCATGCTCGTCAAAATTATCTGGGATACGCAGCCGGCCACGGCTTCAACCTGCTGCTCCAGGGTTGCGCCTGGAGCTTCAGCGGGAAGCGTAATCGGAAGCGTGGTGATGGTGAGTGCGCATTTGGTTTTGAGATCGGTCACGCGCTCCAGTTGCTCGCGAATGCGCGCGGTCATGATGCTGGAATTCTGCAAGTCCGTCGACGCGACGACAAAAAAGCTCTCCGCGGCTCCCGACGTCCCCATCGGCGGCAACACCAGGTCTTTGTCGAGATAAACGCAACGTCGCACGGTCTCCAGACACTGTTGCCAGGTCTCCTTCCAATTACCGCGCGGAGGATTTGAGAGTGGCGTGAGTTCCACCCGCACCAGCACAAACGATGGGCGCAGAAGTTCCTTGTGCGTGATGACCGGGGCCAGAAGCTTGGCCAGAGAGTAAACCGGCAGCGTGAAGGTGAAGGTGCTGCCCTGCCCGGGCTCGCTGGAAACCCAGATGCGCCCCTCATGGAGCCGGACGATCTCCCGGCAGATGTAAAGACCGAGTCCCAATCCCGAGCGATTGTTGTCGATGGAATCGGCGTCCTGATAGAGGCGGTCAAAGATCAGCGCCTTGCTCTCCGGATTGATGCCGCGACCGGTATCGCTGACCGAAACGTAGACGAAGCTGGGGTCGGCATCCACCACGCTGGCTTGAGCCATAACCGAGCCGTCCGCTGGAGTGAACTTGATGGCGTTGTCCACCAGATTGATGAGCACTTCGAGCACACGGTCAGGATCGGCATGCACCAGTGGCAGCCTTTGGTCGAGTCCAATTTCCAGTCCGACGTTTTTTTCCGCGGCCGTGGGACGCAACATGGCAACCGCCTGCTGCACCAGTTCGCCGAGCGCAATGCAGCGGGGCTCGATCCGCATCTTGCCGCTCTCGGCGCGAGTGGCTTCGAGCAGGTCGCGAATCATGGCGTGCAACTGATTCACGCTCTTCAAAATGGTCTTCAAATGGTCGGATTGATCGGGAGCGACGGGACCAGCCAAGCCGTCCACGAGCAGCGACACGTACTGGTGAATGCAGGTCAGCGGCGTGCGCAATTCGTGCGAGACATGGGACAGGAAGCGATTCTTGAACTCCAGTTGCTGCTTTTGAGTGATTTCCAGCGCGCGCAGAAGCGCTTGCCGCTCCACGGCGTAGCGGATGGCGCGCTCCAGTTGCTTGCTGGAGATGTTGCCTTTGACCAGATAGTCCTGCACCCCGTGATGGACCGCCTTCATGGCTAACGCTTCATCATCCTGCCCGGAAAGCACAACCACCGGCACGTTGGGGGAGTGTTCCATGACGCGACGAAAAGTTTCCGCGCCGTGACTGTCCGGCAGATTCAGGTCCAACAGCACTACCGAAGGTGTTTCCCTGGTCAAGGAGGCGAGACCATCGGAAAGCCGGTTGACACAGTTCACATCCACCGGAGATTTGCCTTCGACCAGTCGCAGACGCACCAGGTCCGCATCTCCGGGGTTGTCTTCAATGAGCAATACTTGCGTGGTTTGTTGATCGATCATTATTTTTATTCTCCTCGGGGCGGCAGTTTCACAGGGCCGAACCAGAACTCCTCAATCGCTTTGATCGTCGAAAAAAATTCGTTCAGATTTCCTGGCTTGCTGATGTAGCAATTCGCGCCCAGTTCGTAGCTGCGCGTAATATCCCGGGCCAACTGCGAGGTGCTGAAGATCACGACCGGGATGCGGCGCAATTCCGGGTGCGCCTTCATCCCGGCCAATACCGCCAGGCCGTCTTTCTTGGGCAGATTCAAGTCCAGGATGACCAGGTCGGGCCGGACCGCGTCCGCGAATTTTTCCCGGCGGGTTAGAAAAGCCATCGCCTCCACGCCGTCCCCCGCGCTGCTGATTTGGCCGCGGTACGCGCATCTGGCCAGAGCTTCGCGGGCCAGCCCCAGGTCGGCCGGGTTGTCATCCACGATGAAAAGTGCGGGCACCGGTTTCATGGCTGCACCTCTGGTTTTTCATCGGGACCATGGAGAGGCATGGTGAACTTGAAGGTTGAACCGGAACCGGCCTGCGCCTCGACCCAGATCCTGCCGCCATAGCGCTCGACGATCTTCTTGCAGATGGCCAATCCAATGCCGTTTCCCGGGTATTCGGTGCGCGCGTGCAAACGTTGGAAGACGACGAAGATGTTTTCCGCGTGCTCGGGCGCGATTCCGATTCCGTTATCGCTCACGGTGAACAGCCAGTGCTGGTCGGTTTTTTCCGCCTGCACCGAGATTGCCGGAGAATTGTCCCCGCGGAACTTGATGGCGTTCCCGATCAGATTCTGGAACACCTGTGCGATCTGGGTGCGGTCCCCCCAAATCGCCGGAAGCTCTCCATGGGTCACGACCGCGCCGCTCTCCTGGATGGCGGCGGCTAGAGTCTGCAGAACCTCTTTCATCACGCCATTGCAATCGATGCCTTCGCTGGCTGCGGTGTTCCGGCCCACGCGCGAAAATGCCAGAAGATCCTGAATGAGGACCTGCATCCGCAAAGCCCCATCGCTGGCATAACCGATGAATTTGTCGGCCGTCTCGTCGAGTTTGCCCTTATAGCGTTCGGATAATAGCTGGGTGTAGGCCGCCACCATGCGCAGCGGCTCCTGCAGGTCATGCGACGCCACATAGGCGAACTGCTCGAGGTCGGCGTTGGAACGCGCCAGTTCATCCGCTTTCTTCGCCAGGTCTTTTTCCACCTGATGGCGCAAGCTGCGCTCGTGTTTCTCCCGCAGGGCGCGGCGGACCACCTCGGGCAACCGCGCCAAGCCATCTTTGAGAACGTAATCCGTGGCTCCCTGCTTGATGCACTCGACGGCGGTCACATCGCCGAGCGCTCCCGAGACCAGAATCATCGGGATATCGAGCCCTTCGCGCCGGAGCACCGTCAGCACTTCCATCCCTTTCCAGTTCGGCAGGTTGTAATCGGCCAGCACAACCTCCGGGTTGTGGGCGAGAAGCGCCTTGGTAAACGCGGCCTCATCCTGCACAACGTCGGCAATCACATCGAAGCCTTCCTTGAAGAGCGCTCGCACCACGAGCGCGGCGTCGAGCGCGTTATCTTCCACCAGCAAGGCGCGCAGCTTGGGGTGGGGCTTGGCGCCTGGCGTTTCGAGCTTGGTACCGGTACTGCTCATGATCCCTGCCCGGCTGTTTGTGACTTGCCATTGTTTACGGGAGGTCGGTTCGTCACCAGCCAGTACAGCCCCAGTAGCTTCACCACTTTTCGGAACTCGCTGAAGTCCACCGGTTTCTGGATGTAACTGTTGACGCCCAGGTCGTAGCCGCTAGCCATATCCCGCTCTTCCCGCGACGAAGTCATGAGGACGACGGGGATAGTCCTGGTTCGCGGATCGGCTTTGATCTGTTTAAGAACCTGCAACCCATCCACTTTGGGCATTTTCAGATCCAGCAGAACAAGCTTCGGGGGATGATCAAAGGACCGCTGGGCATGAGGTCCAGAACAAAACAGGAAATCCAATGCCTCTTCCCCATCACGTGCGATAAAGACGTGGTTGGCGAGTTTCTCCGCGCGCAAGGCGTGTAGAGTGAGGTCCACGTCATCTTGACTATCATCGACCAAAAGAATATCGACTTCATCTGTGTTCATACTTGAGCTCCTGCTGCAGCAGACCTGTTTTCAACTAAGCTTGCCTTAACTTCGGTTGGTTTAGCCTCATCGGGTTGAACGTCTTCTGGTTTCACCTGGATTGATTCGGCAGCTCCAAGGGTGAAAGAAAAAGTCGCGCCTTTATCCAATTCCGCCTCCGCCCAGATTCGGCCTCCATGCTTGCGAATGATGCGTTGCACCGTGGCCAGGCCAATGCCGGTGCCTTCAAAATCCTCAATCCGGTGCAGGCGCTGGAAGACGCCGAACAGCTTGTCTTTGTATTTCATGTTGAAGCCGACGCCGTTGTCGGAAATGGCGATGACCATCTGCCCGTCCTCTTGCCGGTGACTGATCTCGATGACGGCGCGCTCGCGGGTCCGGGTGAACTTGAGAGCGTTGGCCAGCAGGTTTTGAAAAACCTGTTTGATCAGGATGGGATCGCACTCCGCGGACGGCAGTTCCGCAATCTTCCAATTCACCACCCTGCCTTGCATGTCTGGCTGCAGCAGGGAAATGACCTCCTCAATCACAAGATTCAGCCTGGCTGCTTGGAGTTTGAGAGCGTGACGGCCTATCCGCGCCAGATTCAGGAGTTCATCCACCAGCAACCCCATGCGGTGAGCGCCGTCTTCGATGCGCTGCAGGTGACGCTGAGCTTCCGGGGGCATTCCGGAGCCGAAATCCTCGGACAAGATCTTGGAAAATCCGCCGATGTGGCGGAGCGGTGCACGCAGATCATGAGACACGGAATAGGTGAAAGCTTCCAACTCATGATTGGCGGCCTCTAGTTGCGCGGTACGTTGTGCAACTCTCTCTTCGAGTTCTTCATTAAGCTTGCGGATTTCCACTTCGTCCGCTCGTCTTTGCGAGATATCGCGGAAGGCCACCACCCCGCCACACACGTCGCCCTCTTTGCTTTTCAGCGGATTGGCATTGGCCTCGATCCAAATCCCTTGCTCCAGTTCCGGATTACGCACAAATATCTGGGCACTGCTACGCTCTCCGCGAATGGCGCGTGCCAGGGGCAGCTCATCCGGAGGAAAGGGGGTGACCATATCTGGCTGGTAAAGACCATAGTGGGCGGTCCATTCCCGGCTCGGCAAGTTCGCCGCCCCCAGACCCAGAATCTTCGCCGCGGCCGGATTCCAGATGATGAATTTTCCCAGCTCGTCGGCTGCGACCAGTCCCTCCTCCATGCTGTCCAGCACGGACTGCAGCATTAGCGTCTGGGCTTCCAGCGCCTGCTGGGAACGGAGCAGTTCCTCGGCCTGCCGGGCAAGTTCCTCCGCTTGTCCGGCGAGCCGTTCCTCCGCGTGTTTGCGCTCGGTGATATCCGCGCGGATTGCCATGTACTGCCGGGGTTTGCCGTTGGCCTCGAGGAACGGGACAATGGTTGTATCCACCCAGTAAATCGAGCCATCTTTGGCGCGGTTGCAGA
>Ga0182015_10002774_pt1 | contig 20571 bp, 10 predicted proteins | sample 712P3MmetaG_FD_120478 | JGI IMG/M metagenome (GOLD analysis project Ga0182015, IMG submission 120478) | Permafrost microbial communities from Stordalen Mire, Sweden - 712P3M metaG | ecosystem: Environmental > Terrestrial > Soil > Wetlands > Permafrost | place: Sweden: Stordalen | collected...
GAGGGATCAGCCGCCAATGTGTCGCCTAGTTGACGCCCGCGGCGCTTCAGGCCACCCAGGTGTGTCAGGTACGTTTCGACCTGCGCTCGCAGGCTCTCATCCATTAGTCGCGTCTCACAGTTCTCGCCTACAGAGATCCCACGAGCATCACAGCCGGCCCGCAGCGAGGGTTTTCGGTGGTCTCTCAGTTTGCGGGCTCGGTCAAGAAGCCGTCGAGCTTCGCTCGACCGGACAGCCGAGGGCGGCTGTCCCCACATGAGTATCTCTGCCAGCTGAGATCCTACCGAGGGTTCCAAAACCCTTGACAGCTCATGGCGAGCAATGTTAAATTCCCTGCCGGACAAGTGGTTCGATAACTGGACCAGTATACAGTACAGTTCGCTGTGACCCAATGCACATTGCCGGGTTCACGGGCCACACAGGTGAGCTGAGACAATTCTGCTGAACAAAGTAGTTCCGGCAGTGCGCTGTTAACGTTTAACGGCTGTCATGGAGGTAAAATCTGTGGCTGCATCTCCAGCCTCTCTGATTCACCCGTCGCGTATTCCGAATCGTTGGGTCCAGTTAGTGGCGGGCATTGTCGCGATGATGGCGGTCGCAAACCTGCAGTACGCCTGGACGCTCTTCACCAAACCCATTCAAGCCCATCTGCACGTCTCGCTGGAGGCTGTACAGTGGACTATCGTCCTATTCGTCGCCCTGGAAACCTGGCTCGTACCTTTCGAAGGATTCCTGGTAGATCGAATCGGCCCCCGGTTCATGCTGGGTGCCGGCGCGATTCTGGCCGGACTGGGCTGGATCGGATCCGGCTATGCCGAGACCCTATACGGCCTCTACTTTTGGTACGGACTGGGCGGTGTGGGCGCCGGCGCGGTCTATGGGGGAACCATTGGGAATGCGCTGAAGTGGTTCCCTGACTATCGCGGTCTGTGTGTCGGCCTGACTGCGGGAGCTTTCGGCATCGGCACCGCAACCACAATCGCTCCCGTTGCCGCGATGTTGAAAACCTCTGGCTATCAGCATACGTTTATTTTCTGGGGAATCATTCAGGGAGTTGTCGTGCTGGCTGCTTCCCTCTTCTTAGCCAGACCGCCCATCGGATGGACGCCGCCAAACTGGAAAGAGAAGGAAACGAAGATCAAAGCCAAAGTGAGGACTTCGGCTGTCGACATGACGCCGTGGGAGATGTTACGCCAGCCCTCTTTCTATGTCATCTACCTCATGATGACCATGCTGGCCTTCGGCGGTATCGTGGTTACCGTGCAGCTTAACCCCATGGCTTCTTCGTACCACGTGGATAAAGTCGTGGTGCTGTGGGGCATGACCGCATTGGTGGTGGCCATCACGGTGGACCGCATCTTGAACGGGTTGACACGGCCCTTCTGGGGTTGGGTTTCGGACCAGATCGGCCGGGAGAATGCCATCTTCATCTCGTTTATTCTCGAGGCAATCGCGGTGTATGCTCTGCTTCAACTGATCAGCCGTCCAGTCTGGTTCGTAGCCTTATCAGGGCTGTGCTTCTTCGCCTGGGGCAATATTTATTCGTTGTTCCCCTCTATCACCGGCGACTTGTACGGAAACAAATGGGCCACCACGAACTATGGGATCGTATACACCGCCAAGGGAGTGGCTACAGCCTTTGCCGGCCCCGGCGCCGCCTGGTTGTTTGCCAAGACTGGTTCGTGGTCGAAGGTCTTCTGGGCGATGATTGTGTGCGACGTGATTGCCGCATTCATGGCTTTGCTGTGGCTGAAGCCTCTGGCAGCGCGCGTCGTCAGAAATTCGGAGCTCGCACATTCGCCTGCCGATGTAGTCCCGGCTATCAAAGCGCGAGGAGTGGCGTAGCCGGACTTTTTATCGAGCCGACGCAGGGTGTGCTGGCCGAACGGAACGAAAGCCTGAAGGAGTGGCGCTGTTCTCTGCTCCGGTAACTATCGCTTCGTCGCGTGAAGACGCGCTTCGAGAGTCTTCACTTCAAGGTTCAGCCCCTCGGGAAGATGGCTGCCGAAGTGAGCAAGGTGTTCCCTGATCGACGGTAACTCGCCCAGCCAGCCCTCGACGTCGACGCTGAGCAACTCCTCCACGTCTGCGGCGGGCATGTCCAATCCGCTGGTATCGATATCCGCCACCTCGGGAATCCGTCCGATCGGTGTTTCCTTGGCATGCACCTTGCCGTCGCACCGCTCAAAGATCCATTTCAACACTCGGCTGTTCTCGCCGTAGCCAGGCCATAGGAACTTGCCCGTTTTGTCCTGGCGAAACCAATTGACATAGAAAATCTTCGGCAGCTTCGACGCGCTGGAGAGCGCTCCCATCTTGAGCCAATGCGCAAGATAGTCGCCCATGTGGTAGCCGCAAAATGGAAGCATGGCCATGGGATCATGGCGTAACCGTCCCACTTTTCCGGTGATCGCGGCGGTGGTCTCGCTGCTCACAGTCGCTCCCAGGAAAGTGCCATGCTGCCAATTAAAGGCTTCGGTGACCAACGGAACAATTCCCGCGCGCCTTCCGCCAAAGAGAATCGCATCGATGGGCACACCCTGCGGGTCTTCCCACTCCGGAGCGATCACTGGGCACTGGCTCGCAGGAGCCGTAAACCGCGCATTTGGATGTGCCGCTTTCCGTCCGGAATCTGGGGTCCACCGCCGGCGCAGCCAATCCACCAATTTGGCCGGCTTGTCGTCCGTCATCCCCTCCCACCAAACGTCGCCGTCGAGCGTCATCGCACAATTGGTGAAGATCGCGTTCCTGGTTACGCTGAGCATGGCGTTGGCATTCGACTTCATGCTCGTCCCGGGCGCCACGCCGAAGAAGCCGTACTCCGGATTAATTGCGTAAAGCCGGCCATCCGCGCCGATTTTCATCCACGCAATATCGTCCCCGATGGTCTCCACCTTCCAGCCGGGAAGCGTCGGGATCAGCATCGACAAGTTGGTCTTTCCACAAGCTGAAGGAAACGCGCCGGTCATGTACTTCACCTGACCCGACGGGCTGATCAGCTTCAGGATCAGCATGTGCTCCGCCATCCAACCTTCGTCGCGCGCCTGCACTGAGGCAATGCGCAGCGCGTGGCACTTTTTTGCCAGCAAAGCGTTGCCGCCGTAACCGGAACCATACGACCAGATCTCACGCGTTTCCGGAAAATGGCAGATATATTTGTTTTCGGCATTGCAGCGCCAGGTCGAGTCCGCCTGATTGGGACCAAGCGGCGCGCCGACCGAATGCAGTCCGCGCACAAATTCGCCACTTCCTCCGAGAACCTCGAGTACCTGGCTGCCAATGCGGGTCATAATGTGCATGCTGACCACGACATATGTCGAGTCTGTAATCTCCACCCCTATCTTTGCGGCTGGCGACCCGATCGGACCCAGGCTGTAAGGAACCACATACATGGTGCGGCCCGCCATCGAGCCCGCGAACAGTCCCGTTAGCTTCTGCTTCATCTTCGCCGGATCTTCCCAGTTGTTGGTCGGGCCGGCTTCTTCCCTGGTTCGCGAGCAAATAAAGGTCTTATCCTCAACGCGGGCCACATCCGCAGGATCTGATCGCACCAGCACGCTGTTTGGGCGCTTTGCCGCATTCAGCGGAATCGCGATCCCGCTGAGGATCAGGAATTGCAGCATTGCTTGATGTTCCTCGGGCGAGCCATCGCACCAGTAAACCCGATCTGGTTTGCACATTTGGGCCATTTCTTCGACCCAGCGCTCGAGCCTGGCATGGCGATGGTTACTCGACGCCGCCTCAACTTCCATCGTAATAGTTGCCATAGAATTTCTCTAAGTAAAGCAAACTTGGGATGATCTCGATACACGCCGCTGAGACAGCAGACTTCAACAAGGCAGTATCGTCCCCGGCGGACATAGCACTAATATTCTCTCGTACTTATGGAGATTATTCCAGCTTACGATTCTGCCCGGGGGCCCTACCGAGCGTATTAGACCGAGCTTAGCTTTTCGCTTCTTTACCTCTACCTCGTATGCTAGGAGTCAACCTCGGCGACGACCCGCTGATCTTGCTCGCCCAGCCCTTGGATGCCCAGCCTTACCCGGTTCCCCGCCTTCAGATAAACCGGGGGGCGCTGCCCCATACCCACTCCCGGCGGAGTACCGGTAGAGATGATGTCTCCAGGTTGCAGGCTCATGAACCGGCTCACGTAGCTGATCAGTTGGCGAACCCCAAAGATCATGGTTCGTGTCGATCCATTCTGGTAGCGGTGGCCGTCCACCTCCAGCCACATGCTCAAGTCTTGCGGGTCAGGAACTTCATCGGCCGTTACCAGCCATGGCCCGATCGGGCCGAATGTATCCGCGCTCTTGCCCTTCACCCACTGTCCGGTGCCTTCGAGTTGAAATGCGCGCTCCGAGAGATCGTTGACAGCGCAGTAGCCCGCCACGCATGACATTGCGTCGGCCTCGCTGACATATTTGGCGGGCGCTCCAATGACCACACCCAACTCGACTTCCCAATCTATCTTGGTGCTGCCCCGCGGAATTACAATATCGTCATTCGCCCCACAGATCGCGGATGTGGCTTTCATAAAGATGACGGGCTCACTCGGAACTTTCATGCCCGCTTCCGCCGCATGATCGGAGTAATTCAATCCGATACAAACAAACTTGCCGACTTTTTCCACGCAGGGGGCAAGCCTTGGCGTGCCAGGCACGACCGGCAATTTTGCAATGTCAATGCCTTTCAAGGATCCGATACGGGAGGTCGAGCCCGTGACGTGGGGTATCGCTCCCGATAAAGCGCGAGTGTGGCCGTCGGAGTCGAGGATTCCGGGGTGTTCCCGGTGAGGCGGTCCGTAGCGTACCAGTTTCATAGCGAGATTATCTTGGACGCGCGTTCAGCTTGTCGAGTGCGCGCTTCAACTCTTCCAGCTTCTGTCCCGCCTCGCCGAGTTTGCCCTCCGCAGTCAGGCGCTGATAGTCGGCGATATCCTTGGCGGCTTCCGCGATGAGCGCGTTCAGATCCGCCGCGGGCTGGGATGACGCGGGTCCTGATGCGCTGCGCGCCGGCTCCGCGGAGGCTACCGCGGTTGTCGATGCGGCAGTGAGCGACGAAACCGCGCCGCCAAAAAGCGACGCCATCGCCGACTCAAAGGTTGGTCCGTACGCCAGCCGATCCTGCAACGCGAGCACGACCAGGCGTAACTCCGGCATGGGACTCCGCTCAGCCTGCAGATAAATCGGTTCTGCATACAATAAAGCACGCCCGGTCGGAATCACCAGCAAAGCTCCACGCCGCACGTGCGAGCCTTGCTGATTCCACAAGGTGAGTTGTCCGGAAAGCTGCGCGTTCTGATCGATGCGCGCCTCGATTTGCAGCGGCCCATCGACCAGCTTCGTCTTCGGAAAGTTGTAGACCACCGATGTGCCGTATTGCGCGCCATCGCTGCGCCCGGCGATCCAGCCAATCAAATTATTTCGGTTAGCCGGGGTAAACGGCAGAATCCCTACGAACTCCTCGCCGCTTTCGCCCGGTAGTTTCATCAGCACGAAGTTCGGCTGCATCCCCTGCGTGGTTTGCTCACCGCCCGCGCTCATGCCGACTTCGGTGGCGACCGTCCAGAGGTCTTCGCGGTTGTAGAAAGCTTCCGGATCCGTCATGTGATACAGGCCGTACACTTCCGCCTGCAGTTTCAGCAACAACTCCGGGTAGCGCACGTGTTTGCGCAGCCCGGGTGGCATCGCGGACGCATCCTTGAACAGCGTTGGAAAGATGCGGCGGTAGGCGGCGATTATCGGGTCTTCCGGATCGAACACGTAAAACGTCGTCGTCCCATCATAGGCATCAATCACCGCCTTCACGCTATTCCGCATGTAGTTGATGGAACCGTCAGCGAGACGATAATGGGTCGAGTACGGATAGCTGTCTGAAACCGTGAACGCATCCAGTATCCACGACAGCCGGCCATCGTCGCCCAGCACGATGTAGGCATCGGGATCGTAGGTAAGGAAGGGCGCTAACGCCGATACGCGATCGCGAATGTTGCGCCGCATCAGCAGCCGGCTGTTCTGGTTCACGTCATCGCTGAACGGTAGCTTGGCGAGATCGCTTTGGTCGAGCGCGAGGATCATACGGCGCAGGAACCCGCCGAGAAGAATGCCTCCGTCGCCTTCATAGGACGTGAGATTGTTGCTCTCACCCTGCGGGTAGTTGAATTCCTTCTGCCGTGTCTTCACGTAGACGTCGGTATTGGTCATTTCGCCGAAATAAATTTCCGGGCGCGTTACGCTAAGACCACGCACCGTGCTCTGAACCGGCATGTTGCTCAGGATCAGCGTAGGCAGCCCCTCCGACGTGAACCCGTTGACTGGATTCATGGTGATGCCGTAGCCATGAGTGTAAATCAGCTTCTCGTTAATCCAGTTCCGGCTGCTCTCCGGGAGCTTCTCGACGTTCAACTCACGCGCCGCGAGCATTACCTCGCGAGTCGTTCCGTCGATGTTATAGCGATCAATGTCGATGTCGGGAAAATCGTAGTAGGTGCGGATTTCCTGAATCTGACGCAGCGTGTCCTGGAGTGCACGCCAGTCCCACAGCCGGATGTTTTGAAGCGTAGCCTGATTGTTCGAGGGGTCGGCTGCTTCGACCGTTGTCTCAGCGGGAAACTCGCGCTGCGAAACCCGGTTCAATCCGTAGGCCTGCCGCGTCAAGTCGGTGTTGAAGACAATGTAGGGCTTCTCGCGAACCAATTCGTTCGGCTTGACGATGAAGCTGCTCACGTACCAGCCGACCACTTGAACGGCGACATAACAGACCGCGGCCGGAACGATCGCCGCCAGCAGCCAACGCCCGCGCGGCATCCGCACGGCGTTGACGACTGCGATCACCACGCCAAGAACAAGTGCCGCGCAGACGACGAGCATCCCGGTCAGCGTGACGTGCGCATCAGTGTAAGTCACACCCCCGAAGATCGTGTGATCCTCGAGCAAGCGCTCGAAACGGCCGATATACACGCGCATCGCGAGGATCAGCAACAGGAACGCGAATGCGATGGAGAGCCCCCGCCAAGGCAATGTCACGTGACGGCTGAGACGCCCGGCGAGTACGCGGGTTCCCCCTGAGATAAGGATGAAAAAAACGGCAAGTGCACAGGTAATCACGGCTAGTGTAAGCAACCAGCCAGCGATGAGCTGCCAGGCGGGCAGCGTGAACAGAAAGAAGTTCAGCGGCTTGCCAAATATCGGGTCCGCGACGCCACCCGCGGTGCGCGGGGCGTACCAAAAGAGCGCGAGCGTGGGCCACTCCGACATCATAGCTGCGCCGGTGGCAACGGCAATGGCGAGCGAAACCCCGAGCGCAATGAGGCGCAGAACTGGTTCTACCGGCAGCTTCACCGGCTGTCCGCCAACAAAAATCGTATGACCATCCGGCAAGTCGGGGAGATGCGCACGCTTTAAGGCGAAGAACGATCCGTACAGAATGACAAATGTGGCGGCGAAAAAAGTTGTAAATATTCCCGACTGAAGGCTCAGCGTTTTCCAGAAGACTTCCCCATAGCCGAGGGACCCGAACCAGAGCACGTCCACGTAATAAGAGAACGCGGTCCGACTGCCGAAGAGGATTCCAGCAAGTACGGCGAGAAAGAGAAAGAGACGACCCCTACGGCGTGGCCGTCCCGTCAGCGCCGGCGGCCAGTCAATGGACTCAGGCATTATTTTCATTCACTCCGTTAGTCATCCGCATGATACTCCCTTCGCCGTCGTTAGTTGCCCCATGACTTGCCTCACAAAGCGCTCCCAGGCCCTGCTGGAGTTCGCTTTGGGCGTAAAGGACAGGACCTGCAGCAGTTCGTCGAGCGGGGTCGGTCTCGCTAAAGCCTCATGACCACCATCAGTAATTTCGATTGGACTCGGTGTGCGCGCGCACCTAGAGTTAATCCACGGATGGAGGCACGCGCGCAGGCGATGCCGACTGCGGGTGTGGGCTTGTCGGTTAACGATACGCATCGTAGAAGCATCGTCTCTCAGGGTGAAAACGCCAGAGGGTCGTATCAAGCTGGCGGGGATGCTCAAGTAGGTGCTCCGACGGACGTGACCAAGAGTACTACCCAAAAAACGTAGAGGTGAGAATAAGATTAGGAATGGAACCTGAGAGCCTGGAATTGGAACAGAATCACGACGGAGTTCAAGAGTCTGAGGTAACCAGCCATGTGCGCGAGGTCACGCGCGTCCTCACTCTGGAGGAGATCGCCAACCTCGCGGCGGAGGAGGGCCAACCTGCCGAGACCCTGATGAACGTCGTCGCATTGATTGCCAAGCGTTTTCAGACTGAGGTTTGTTCGGCATACCTGCTCGAGCCCGATCGGGCTAATTTAGTGCTGGCCGCAACCGTGGGCCTGCAGCGGGATTGCATCGGCAATCTACGCATGGCAATCAACGAAGGATTGGCCGGCCTGGTGGCGGAACAGGTGCGGCCCGTCGCGGTGGAGCAGGCGCACAATCACCCGCGTTTCAAATACTTTCGGGAAGCCGGCGAAGATGCCTACCAGTCGTTCCTCGGAGTTCCACTGATTGACCGAGGGGTTCTGCAGGGCGTTCTGGTGGTTCAAACTATCGAGCCTCGGATTTTCCGCGAAGATGAGATTCACATGCTGGCCCGGGCGGCGGCCCAGGTGGCGCCGGTGGTGAGCGAGGCGCGGACGCTGGATCGCTTCATCGCTCCCGCGCAAGAACGTCTCTGGGCACTGGCTCGCAACCTGTGGTGGACTTGGGACCACGATGCCGTAAGCTTATTCCGCGATCTCGACCCGGTGCGGTGGAGGCAGTTAAACCAGAATCCGGTTTCGCTGCTGGCGGAATTCCCGCTGGCGAAACTGGAGAGTCGCGCCGCGGAACTCGTACTGCACAGCCGCATTAACTACGCTTATCGCAGGTTGCAGGAGTATTTGCAGGCAGACCGGACCTGGGGAGCCCGGCACGCCGGAGTCTTGCGGCCCTGCCCTGTCGCCTATTTCTCCGCCGAATTCGGAATACACGAATCGCTTCCCGTCTATTCCGGCGGCCTCGGTGTCCTCGCCGGAGACCATATTAAGAGCTCGTCCGATCTCGCCATTCCGCTCGTCGGCATCGGATTGTTTTACGGGCAAGGATATTTTCGCCAGCGCCTGGATCGTGACGGTTGGCAGCAGGAAGAATATCTGGAGACCGACGTCAATCAATTGCCCTTGGAGATCGCGATCGGCAAGAACGGCCAGCCAGTCGCGGTTCAGATCAAAACCCGCGACGGTTCCATTCATGCCAAAGTCTGGCGCGTGAAAGTTGGACGCTGCGACTTGTTTCTCCTGGATTCCGATGTAGAAGGGAACGCTCCGGACGACCGGGCGCTGACATCCCGTCTTTATGGCGGAGACGCGCGCACTCGAATTCGGCAGGAGTTGGTGCTCGGCGTTGGAGGTTTCCGCGCCCTCACGGCCATGGGGATCACGCCGGGAGTGCTGCACTTGAATGAAGGGCACAGCGGATTTGCCGTGCTGGAAGCGCTCCGCACCCGCATGCAGGATGAAGGTATCGGCTTCGATGTCGCGGTGCCCCGCGTGTCCCGCGAAGTGGTCTTCACCACCCACACCCCCGTGCCCGCCGGTCACGACCGCTTCGATGCGGATCTGATCGAAGAGCACCTTGGACCTCTGCGCGAAGAGCTCGGTCTTTCTCCGGAAAGCCTGATGGGGTTGGGACGCGAGAAGCCCAGCAACCAACAGGAGACGTTTTGCATGACCGTCCTGGGCCTCCGGCTCTCACGCCGGGCCAATGCGGTGTCTGCCCTGCACGGCGAAGTTTCGCGCGCAATGTGGACCGGGCTCTGCCCCGGCAAGCCGGAAGACGAAGTTCCCATCGGACACATCACTAACGGAGTTCATGTTCCTTCCTGGCTCGCTCCGCAGATGTTCCGCCTGTATGACCGCCATCTCGGTACGAATTGGCACCAGCGCAGCAGCGACGCGCGCACCTGGGAAAACATTGAGAACGTGGATGACGGCGAACTTTGGGAGACGCACCTGAGCCTGAAATCGCAGCTTCTCGAGTTTGTGCGCCGCCGCGCCGTGGAACAAGCCAGGCGCCGCTCTGAATCCCGCGAGGCGTTGCAGAGACTCGGCAGCGTACTCAGTCCAGACGCACTGACCATCGGATTCGCCCGCCGCTTCGCCACCTACAAGCGAGCCAACCTGATTCTGACCGACATCGAGAACCTGGCCTCCATGGTCAACGATCCTAAACGCCCGGTGCAGTTCGTCTTTGCCGGCAAAGCGCATCCCCATGATGAAGGGGGGAAGAAGGTATTGCAGCAGATTGCCGAATTGATGCGCAACGCGCGCTTCGCCGATAAGTTTGTCTTTGTCGAAGACTATGACATCAACGTCGGGCGTTATTTCGTGCAAGGCGTCGATGTCTGGCTGAACAACCCGCGACGTCCCCTCGAGGCGTCAGGTACAAGCGGTCAAAAGGTCGTGTTGAATGGGGGACTAAACCTCTCTGTTCCCGATGGCTGGTGGGCCGAGGCCTATGACGGCATGAATGGATTTTCCATCGGGACAGGCAGAACACACTCCGATATGAATGTCCATGACAAGCGCGACGGAGAGGATCTGCACCGCACTCTTCGGGAAGAAGTGATCCCGTTGTTCTACCAGCGTGATCGAGACGGTTTGCCGCGTGGCTGGATCAAGCGCATGAAGCGCACCATCCGCACTCTCGGCTGGCGCTTCAATGCCGATCGCATGGTGATGGACTATACGCTGAAATGCTACGTTCCCGCAGCCGGCGGCACATCGAGCGACTTGCGATCCTCATGGTAACGGCGCTCGGCGGAACGAGCTGGGTCGTGAAGCGGCTTGGCTCTCGATCTTAGGTCTCAGTTGCTGGGTCTTGGGTCTCAGGGGCTGTCTTAGAGTTTTGCCCGGAGACCGAGCACCTAGAGACCCGGCGGACGGAAGGAGTTGCCTCATGCACCATGCGATCGTAATTCTGCAGAACGACCCGGCGCGCGCGGAGAATCTGGTCTCCGGGTTCAAGTCGGTCTCAGAGGCTGTGTTTATTGTGCAGTCCTTGCCAGAACTTCAAGCGCTGGTATCCCAGTTTCCCATTCCAATCGGAGTCCTGGACCTGGAGTTGATAACTTTTCAAGAAATCGTCCACCTGCGCCGCCAACTGGGCATGGAAATCGTTTGCACTCACCACACCCCGGACGACGGGATGTGGACCGAGGCCATGGATGCGGGCGCAATCGATTGTTGCTTTGACGATGATGGGCCGGCCATCTGCCGCGCCATTCACCAGACCTCGACGACCGGCAGTCGGGCCGTGTCGTGAAAACAAAAAGAACAACTTGTTGTCGGCGGGAGAGTCTCGGTTGGCGCTTCAACCCGTGCGGAGCTGTCTGAAACCGTTACTTCGTCGCGACCGGTTTCCGTGGTCATTCGGGGTCATTCTGACTTTTCGCTTGCGGCAAAGCGGCGGACCATACATTCCGAGTTGCCGGCTATCCGGGACCTTCATCTACTAGCGTGATTCGGAAGCTGACTCCCAATCCAGCTATCGACGCGGGCTTCCAGCATGTCGAGCGGCAGGCTTCCTCCACTGAGGATCTCATCATGGAAGGCCCTGATATCGAAGTGGGGGCCAAGTTGCTGCTTGGCACGATTGCGGAGATCGAGAATCTTGAGCTTACCGATCTGGTAGCTGAGGCCCTGAGCCGGCCATGCAATATACCGGTCAACTTCAGCTTGGATCGTAGGCTCATCTGCGGCGCCGCTTTCACGGAAGTAGGCGACTGCGTGTTCACGGGTCCAACCTTCGGAGTGAATGCCGGTGTCGACAACCAGGCGAACTGCACGCATCAACTCCAGATTGAGCCGTCCGTAATCTGACGACGGATCCTGGAAAAATCCGATCTCCTTACCGAGCGCCTCCGCATAGACCGCCCAGCCTTCAGCGTATGCGTTGTTGATGACGTGAAGACGAAACTCCGGCAGACCGGTGAGCCGCTGCTGGATGGAAATCTGCAAGTGATGGCCGGGGATACCTTCGTGGTAGGCCTGCGTCTCGTCGCTGAGCAGTTTTCGATGGGCATAGTTGGAAGTAGCTACGACAACGCGAGCGGGCCGTGATCCATCCGGGGTGCCACCAATATAGTGAGTGGGATTGTTAGGTTGGGAGGCAGGCACAGCTTCCACAGTCAGCGGCGTTTTCGGGAACACTCCGAAGAGTTCGGGCAGCCGTGGCTGCATTTGGCCAACGTAGCGGCGGAAGTCTTCCACGATCTGATCCGCAGATTTCGGTATGTATTTAGGATCACTATTGAGCGCGGCGCGAAAGCTGCTCAGGTCTTTGTAGCCTGCATTGATCGCAAGATTGGTGAGCAGGCCATTGATTCGTTCGACCTCATGAAGTCCGAGCGCATGAATCTCCGCCGGGGACATGTTTGTGGTGGTTTGCTCTCGAATGGCTTGCTGATACCGCCGGGCACCATCCGGCATGCTGTTCAGCCCGATTGTAGTGCGGCCGTGCGGAGCGTAGTCCTTTGCGATGAAATCCGCGAAGCGGTGATAAGCGGGCAGCACCTCCGAGTTCACCGCCTGCTCGATCTCTTCCGTCAAGCGCTTCTGGTCTTCCGCAGAGATTGAAGCGGGAAACTTCTTCGCCGGGGCCAGGAATGGATTTTCGGAAATCGTGCCCTCGCATTGAGCCGTTATTTGCTCGAGCAGAATCCGGACCGGCATCAGTCCGTCTTTCTTTCCCTGGCGGAGCACGTCGATCGTCTGCTCGAAAGCACGGGGGATTTGGTGGAGACGGGCAATGTAATCTTCGTAATGCTTAACCGTATCCAGCGGTACCGAGTTCGGAAGATCGGCAAGGCTGTTGTGGATGCCTTGCATTTGCGAGATGGGCATCTCATAATCCTTCAGCGCGTAATCCGCAATGCGATTATCCAGAACGTGAAGCAGGAGATCGTGTGAGAGACGATCCTGCTCGGGAAATCCCTCCGTAGAAATGGCTGCGAGCTTCTCGCGATACTCACGATCGAATGCGTTTTGCTTAATGCTGGCTGCCAGAGAGTAGTCATCCAGCATTGCGTTATCCCGGTAGTCTCCCCTGGCAGTCTCGCTCTCTGGAGAAGTCCTCAAGTCATCTTCGAACTGCTCCCTGAACAGATCGTTTTGAGCGGCCAGACGAGCCGCCACGGACTTGGTCGATTGCGACGAAATGTGAAGGTCCGGAAAAGGTGCATTCTTGACTTGCCCTACTACCGAGCCAAACACGCCTTGTAGGAACAGGCAGGCCAGGCTAAAGGCCGAAAACGATTTTGCAACTGTGCATGCCGAGAAGAGGTGATTAGCGAGGTTTGACCGACAGAGGAGCATATGTACCTTTCATTTTTGCCGGTGGTTACAACCACGCGGTTCCGCACCTTCTGAAACGAAATAATACATGCGCCATCAGGATCACGTCACATCAGCAGAGGTTTTATAAGCGCGCTTGTACAGGCGTGGTCGGGCCGGGATCTCATAAGAGCAAGAGCCTGCAGATATGGTGTAACCGAGAAGGAAAGCGTGCTCGCTTATTCGGTCACCGTAACAATCTGGTTGGCCGTGATGTGCTCCAGGGTCCGGACAACGCCGCTCGGGAAAGTCACGGTCAAGCGGTTTACTTCTTTCTCTGTGTTCAGACCGAAGTGCGCTTCCTGGAAGTTCTGCGACATATAAGAAGTTTGTCCCCCGATTTCCTGGCTCCGCGTCACGCCGCCAGCCTGGATTTCTACCTTTGTCCCAAACCCTGTGCGATTGGACTTCGTACACTTCACACGAACCTTAATCCAGTTCTTTTTGTTACCGCCGTCGTTCCGCAAAAGTTGCGGGCGCCCCTCCTGATTCACAATGAAAACGTCCACATCCCCATCGTTGTCGTAGTCCGCAAAGGCCGCCCCTCGACCGACGTGCGCCTCTTGAAATGGCGCGCCACTTACGGCACCAACCTCAAAGAACCCATCTTGCGGACTCTTCTGCCAGAACAGATGATTCTTCATGGGGACCAGATGGCGAGGGTCCTTATCGTCCTGAAATGTGCTTCCATTCACCACGAATAAATCGAGCTTGCCGTCGTTGTCGTAGTCGAAAAATGAAGTTCCCCAACCGATGAAGTTCCGCGAAATCGGTCCCAAACCCACTGTCTCCGCGATATCTCCAAAGAATAGAGGCCCGGTCTTGTGAGTTTCCCCGGGAATGGACTGCAGATTGTCAAAGAGCGCATTCTGCTGGTAGATCCAGTGGGTAACGAAAATATCGGGATCGCCATCGTTGTCCCAGTCGCCGATGGCAATCCCCATCTCGCCACGAAAGTCCGAAACGCCTGCCTCGCGGGTTATGTCTTTGAACTTGCCGTTGTGCAGATTCAAATAAAGTTTGCTCCCCCAGAGGTCATTGGCGACATAGAGATCAGGCCAGCCGTCGCCGTCGAAGTCGTACCACGCTGCCGAAAGGCTGCGGCCGGTCGGGTCATCCACACCAGCCTGTTTTGCCACCTCTTCAAAGGTTCCATCGCCTTTGTTGTGAAAGAGCAGCTTGCGTTCGGGGGGATAAGCCGACGGATTTAGAGTGAAGGGCACCAGTGTGCTGTACTGCATCGAGGGCCTGTTCACGTCCTCCGGGTGGAGTTGATACTTCACGTAGCCGCAGATAAACAGATCCACATTGCCGTCGCGGTCGTAGTCTCCCCACGCTGCTCCTGTCCAAAAACCACGGTACTTATCCAGTCCGGCCTTTTTGGTTACATCCGTAAACGTTCCGTCGCCATTGTTGTGATAGAGAACGATGCGGTCAAAGCTGGTGACGACCAGATCAAGATAACCGTCGTTGTCATAGTCAGCCCAAGCCGCCGACATGCCGATGCCTTTGAACCCAACTCCGGCCTTCTCGGTGACATCGGTAAAGGTCCCGTTCCGGTTGTTGTGGTAAAGGCGGTTACCTCCCGGTGAGTGAGCCAGTTCTTCCGCCGTGGCAGTCAGGGGCGCCGCTACGTCAACAACGTAGAGATCGGGGTAGCCGTCGTTGTCATAGTCCCCCCAAGCTGCACCGGACCCCATATCTTCGGGCAACTGCGTTGAACGCACACCGTGGAAGTGCTGAAAGTGGATTCCAGCCTGTTCGGTTACGTCGGTAAAGGTCACGGGCGGGTAATCTGCTGGAAGATCGCGGAGATGGTTTACAGGCGTCTTCGCCACGTGCCTGGCGGGATTGGGCAGGCCGCTGTCCTGGGCCACCAACAGCGTGCCCACGAATAACATCAGCGCGCTCAAGACGCGATTCCGCCTTGAGGCTGAGCACAGATACCTTCCTGCTCGCCAATTAATCGATTTCACGTTCGGCCGTTGGTTTCACTATTGAACTATACCGGTTGTTACTACCGACACGGGAGCGGTTCCAGTGTTGAAGGGTGAACCCGCGACCGGTGTTAGCGCTCCCGAGGCCGGGTTGATGGAGAAGGCCGAAACAGTGTTATCCCCCTGGTTCGTCACATACACGAAGCTTCCAGACATATCCACCGCTACAAAAACAGGACCATTGCCCACGGCAAACGGCGAACCAGGAATGGGAGACAAGGCTCCAGTGGTTTGATTGATCGTGTACGCCGATACATTATTGGATCCCTGGTTTGCAACGTAAACGAACCTTCCGCTGGGATCCACCGTGACGGACAGCGGACTCTGTCCTGTGGCAAACGGAGATCCTGCCACCTGAAATTGACTAATTGTTGAGATGACATACAGGGAGTTGGTTGTGACATCCGTGACAAGTGCGAACCAGCCGGCGGGGTCCAGAGCAAGCGAACTTGGAGAAGGACCAACCGTTATCGTGTTGTCGGGGGGAATTATCTGCCCTGTGGTCGTCGGACCGAACAGGGGATAGTTGTACACGTACAAGTGTCCGTTGCTGCAGCTTTGTGTGCACTTGTCAAAATAATAATCGAAACTTGCAACCGTATAAGTATGCCCGCCCACAGAGTCAACAGCCACGCCCACTGAGCCATTCTCCGATGCGTAAACGGGAGAGCCGGGCAAAGTCGTCAGGCTCCCGGCCGGCACGTTGATGGAATCGCCCCAAATATTATCGTCCTGGTTATCCACGACGTAAACGAAGCTGCCCGATGGGTCAACCGCGATGCCAAAAGGACTCGAACCCACCGGGAAAGGCGACCCGAGAGCTGCCGTCAACGTGCCGGTACCAGGATCGATGGTGTACGCGGAAACACTCCCCGCGGGCGCCGCGCACGCAGTGTCCGAACAATTGTTTGCTGCGTACAAGAAAGGACTCCAGGGATCCAGGGTAGTCGCTACGGGCGAGAGTCCTTCCGCAAACGGCGAGCCTGGGAGCGGGCTGAGGGCACCGGAAGACGGGCTAATTGAGTATCCCGAAATATTGTTGGCGCCGTTTGTTCCGCCCCCGCCAGCAACATATGCAAATTGCGGAGTATAGGTTACACCTGTTGGTCCTTTACTGATCGCAAGTTCGTTGAATCCAGGTGCGCCTGGAATGTTCCCCAATGAGGTCAGGCTGCCCGTACTGCTATTTAGACCGAAGACAAGGACATTAGAGCCAAGGATATTGGTTCCTCCCGAAGCGTAAACAAACTGGCCGGAGGGATCGACAGCGACGAAGGAGACGAAGCTTTCCGGCGCGACATAGGGAGCATCGGAAAGCTCGGTCAAGGCTCCGCTGGCCGCGAGCGCAAAACCATCAATCAGATTGCTGTCATAGGTTACGTAGACAAAGCGATCGGTCGGATCGACAGCGATGGAGTCGGCAATACCGGAAATGGAGAAAGGTGAATTGTTCACTGGCGTTAGGGCGCCTGACGATGCATTGATCGAAAACACCGAAATCGACGAATTGGAGGAACCGCAGCCGTTGGCCTGGGCAATGTGCCTAACGGAGTCAGCGCCACCGCAATCGGCTTTGGGTGTGGATTTTTGCTGGGCAACAGAAACCAGTGTGGCAGCCTTAACTTTCGCTGCACGTGACACCGCGCCTTCCCCTGGCAGTAATAGGGGCACAGCGTCACCAAAGTTGAGCGACCGACCAACCGTGTCGAAGATATAGGGCCGCCCTTCTGTCATATGCATCGTCGCACTCAGAGAGTTGAAGCCTTCCAGCGGGAAAGGCTCAAGCGACGCGAGCAGTAAAGTACCGTTTGAACTGAACTCTGGGAGAGCCGGTGGCGAAACCTGCGAAGATGAAGTGTTCTGACCTTCATTTGCCACCAAGACAAACTTGCCCGACGGATCCACAGTGATGGACTGAGGATTTGTCCCTGTCGCGAAAGGCGATCCCGGTACCGGACTCAGAGCCCCACTATTGGGGTCGATCGTGAAAGCAGAGACTGTTGATTCGCCGCTGTTCATGACATAGACAAACTGGCCAGAGGGATCGACAACCACCCGCAGCGCGCCGGTGCCCGCGCCAAACGGAGAACCCGAAACCGGCGTCAGTCCTCCGCTCGGCCCAATTGCAAAGCCAGACACCGTTTCGTCCTCTCCATTTACTACGTAGACAAATCTACCCAATGGGTCGGTCGCAACCGCATTCGGATAGTTTCCCGTAGCAAACGGCGATGAAGTAACAGGCGTCAGAGAGCCGTTGGCGCCGATTGTATAGGCCGACAAGGTGTTAGGTACGCTTGTTGAAGTTGTGTTCGCTATGTAGAGGTACTGGCTCGCCGGATCCGGAGCAAAGGCCAGTGAGTCTCCTGATTCCAGAACGAAGCCGAGCGAGCGGAGTTGACCCGTGGCGGCATTCACCGAGTAGACCGAAAGGGTGCCTACGCTGCCGTTATCCGGGTAGTTGTTCGTGTATACGTATCGGGGAACCGCCGACTGGGCCGAGTTGGTGACGATCACGCTCGCTGAACCGGTGGCGGATCCGGAGGTAGCAGTAACGGTGGTGGATCCCATGCTCACCGCGGTAACAAGGCCCTGGCTACTGACCGTGGCTACGCTGGGAACAGAACTTTCCCAAGTTGCGGTCTGAGTTACATCTTGCGTAGTTCCGTTCGTGTTGGTAAGCGTAGCCTTAAACTGGAATGAGCTCCCCTGCTGGATCAGATCCCTTCCTGGACTCAAAGTCACCGTAGGAACTGCCGCCGTTATCGTCAGTATCGTCGAATTGCTGATCGCTCCGGCGGTCGCTGTGATGGTAGTCGTGCCCACGCTCAGTCCGGTCGCAAGTCCCTGGGTATCAGAAGTATTGCTGATTGTCGCCACGGCCGAGTTTGATGAACTCCAGGTCACTATTGCCGTTATGTTTTGCCCAATCCCGCTTGTAGCAGTGAACTGCTGAACCCCGATTGGAATTGTGACATTTGTGGGCGTTATCACCACTGCGGTTACTGCAGCCACAACCGTCACATTGGAACAAGCCTCGATTTGATAAATGGCACATATCGTCACCGTGCCCACGGTCACCGCGGTGACTACACCCTGGCTTCCAGGCGCATTGCTGACGCTCGCCACCAAATTGTTTGTGGAAGTCCAAGTCGCGCCCGTGGTTACGTTCGGTGAAGTTCCATCCTGGAACGTCGCAACGGCCGAAAACTGCTGAGAATTCCCCGCAAACATCGAAGCTGTGGTGGGCGCGATCGTCAGGCTGGTTGGGCCAACGGTCTGTACCGTCGCCGTGTTGCTGAGCGCGCCACTCGTGGCCGTGATCGTCGCGACACCCACGACGACCCCAGCGGTCACCACTCCCTGGCTGCCCGCCGTGTTGCTTACGGCGGCGACGGCTGGATTTGAGGAACCCCACTGTGCCGATGTCGTAAGATTTTGTTGACTTGCGTTGGCAAAGGTTCCGATCGCTGTAAGCTGCTCCTGTTGCCCTCCGATGTGGATGGAAGAGCTGGCAGGCGAAATGGCAATGGATTCCAATATTCCAGCCGTCACGGTGAACACTGTGCTGGAACTCGCGGATTGTCCGCTGACTGTAACAGAGATCAAACCGGTGGTTGCCGTGGAAGGAACGGTAACCGTCAGAGAGGTCGCGGTCGCTGCCGAAACGCTGGCAGTGACTCCGTTGAATTGCACGGCATTCGAGGAAAGCGTCGTGCTGAAGCCCTGACCCTGAATCGTCACGCTTTGTCCGAGAGGTCCGCTCTGCGGCGTAAAGTTTAGAATTGCCAACCCATTGGCGGGAGGAAGCGTTGACCGCGTAATCGAGAGTAGGTTTCCAACGGCATCGTAGGTATAGGTAGCGACGTTTCCATTCTGATCCACTGCGCGGATGAGTTGACCCAGGTCATCATAGAAGTACTGAATGCCGTTGTTCTGGCCAACAAGCGGCAACGCGACCGTGAACAACAGCAGAATGATCACGGCGCCAACTCTTGCTGCTCGGTACAACCGTAATGTCCCATTATCGGGCATGTAATTTACCGCATCGCCACTTGAACCAAACACCCGGTGCGCTGCCGTATTTGACGACTTGGAAATCGAGACTTGCGGATTTCAGGGTGGTCAACTGCACCGCGCATAATGATTCCCTTGCGCAAATCGGTTGCGGCTGTCAACTCGCAGGCGAGCATAGAGTTCCGTTCTGTTCGTCGTTAAAGCCCTTAGTGATATTCGCAACGTTGGCTGCCGGCAAAGACGGGTAATTTGGGTCCATCGGAATGGTAGGACCATAGTTACTAAACCCCGCCGCGTACGCGTTCGCGGCTGCCAGCGTCTCCGAAAGCGAGAATCCTGCGGCACTCATATAATCCCCGAATGCATAGTTCGCATAGGCGGTTGATCCCCCCGCTGCCTGCGCATCGAGTGAACCACCGCGATGGAAACTTGCAAGGTTGTATAAATTCAGTGCCACACCGGCTGCTGCCTCTGGAGGGTAGCCGCTCGTCTCCATGACCTGCACGATGAGTCCCTTCGCCTCATAATCAGTAGGACTCGGAGCTTTTCCTGTCGGGGAGCATGGGTTCGGCGGCGGACACATTCCGGATGGATCAGCGAAATTAAGCGGACTATTACCCACGTAGGAGTAGAGGTTAATACCCGCCGCGAACCCACTCGGGTCTTCGCTGATAAACCTGCCGATTTTCGGGTCGTAGTATCTGGCACGGTAGTAGTAGAGACCTGTTCCATCATTTTCCCGGCCGGTGTATTGATTGGAATTCGTTGACGCACCGGTGGAGGTGGTGTTGCCAAAGGGCTCATACGTGTACTGCGCTATGGTGCTGCCGCCCCCTCCCACCAGGGCGACGGTGCCACCCAGCGCATCGCGCAAAAAGTCTCCGGTTCCCGATCCATCCGTCCGTTGGAAGTACTCATCCATACCCAAGCCGTCCAGCATGTTTGCGGACGGAGATCCTCCCACCAACTCCTGGACAGAATTTGTTCTATCGTAAACATAGCTGGTCGTCGTGACGCCGATGGTCTTGCTGACGCGCCGCCCGAATGGGTCATACTTGAAGCTTGCCGACACCCCTCCGCTGATGGCTACCAGCCGGTTCCGCGCGTCCCAGGTGTACGAATTAACTCCGTCCGATGTTAAGTTCCCGTTCGCATCGTAGGTGAGATTGCTGCCGC
>Ga0182015_10002775_pt1 | contig 20568 bp, 15 predicted proteins | sample 712P3MmetaG_FD_120478 | JGI IMG/M metagenome (GOLD analysis project Ga0182015, IMG submission 120478) | Permafrost microbial communities from Stordalen Mire, Sweden - 712P3M metaG | ecosystem: Environmental > Terrestrial > Soil > Wetlands > Permafrost | place: Sweden: Stordalen | collected...
CCTTACGATGGCGCCGATCCGAAATTCGCCGATCTGTACCACACCATCACCGATTCAAACGTCCTGAAGATTAAATTTGGCTGGGACGAAGAATTCATTCCGGAATCCTGGAAGCAGCATTGGTTTCTACGCATGAAGGATCTCGTGGACCAATATCAGCCCGACCTGCTCTACAGCGACGGCCAGCTGCCATTCGAGAATTACGGTTCTGGCGTGCTCGCGAACCTGCTAAACGTGAGCGCGAAGCAACATGGCGGAAAGGTTGAAGCCGTCTACACCAGCAAGCACAAAGAAGATTCCGAAGCAGGCTATTGCGTTCTCGACCGTGAACGCGGAGTCCTCGAAGAGATCTGGCCCAAGCCGTGGCAAACCGACACCTGCATCGGCGATTGGCATTACAGGCGCGATATGGAATACAAGACGCCGAAGACGGTCGTGGACATGCTCGTGGACATCGTCAGCAAGAACGGAAACTTGATGCTCAATTTTCCGCTGCCGTCCAGCGGCATGCTCGACGACCGCGAACTGAAAGTTCTCGCGGGAATCACCGAGTGGATGAACGTAAACGCTGAAGGTATCCACGGCACGCGCCCGTGGAAAATCTCTGGTCAGACTGCGGCGGCGGCCCCGGCCGGCCAGGATGCCAGCTTCAACGAGAACAAGCGCAAGCCGCTCACTGCGGGAGACGTGCGCTTCACCACCAAGGGACCGATTCTTTACGCTTTCGTGATGGATTGGCCTGCGAAGCAAGCGGTGATTGCCCCACTGGCCACCACGAGCAAGTACGCTCCGGGAAAAATCGAGAGCGTTGAGCTGCTTGGCTACCGTGGCAAATTGAAATGGACGCGCGATGAAAGCGCATTGAAGATCGATCTGCCGGATCAGAAGCCTTGCGATCACGCCATCGCTTTCAAAATTTCCGGCACTGGCATCGTTTAAGCGCACGCCGTGAAACGCGGAGGCTGCTTCGGAGCAGATTTGTGGCGCACCGCCTGAAAATGGCTGTGCCACTTGTGTGCCCACCCCGTTTCATTCGGGTGAGGCGTTGAGGTGCGCCCCGAATTGGAGGATACTTTCTCACGAGGCGCAACTATGAAAACGAAAGTCTTGCTGGTCCTCTCGGCATCTCTCACTGCATCGCTCACCTTCAGCGGTAGCGCTTTCGCGCAAATGAAAAGCGGCAGTTCTTCTTCCAATACCAACGCACCGGCCAATCCCACAGCCGGACCCGCAGCTTCCGCCGACATCGGCAAGTTCTCAAGCTGGGACAGCCTGATGAAGCAAGGGAAAGCCGGAAATTATCTGGGCGGAACGGTCAGCGTCACGGGCGCGGGGCTCCCATGGGATCCCATCGCCGTCACCGTAACGTGCGACGGAAAAACACGTTTCACCTCCACCACCGATCCCAAAGGCAATTTCTTGATCGCTCCCACGAAGACCGATGATTCCGCAGTCGGCAACAGCGACACGAAAACCAAACTCGCGGCGCAGTTCGTCGGCTGCGGGGTGCAAGCCGCGCTGCCCGGCTTTGATTCCAGCAGCATCACCATCGCCAATCGCAATCTGACCGACGATCCGAATATCGGGACGATTACGCTGAAGAGAGAAGAAGGATCCGGCGGAGCGGCGGTCAGCAGCACCACGGCGGCGGCGCCGAAAGACGCCGTGAAAGCGTTTGATAAAGCGCGCGCGGAGTGGATCGACAAGAAGCCCGACAAAGCTGAGAAAGATCTGCAGAAAGCCGTGCAGGTTTATCCGCAATTCGCGGAAGCCTGGTATCAGCTGGGCAAAATTCAGGCGGAGCAGAAGAAACCGGAAGCGGCAAATTCGTTTAACAAAGCGGTCGCGGCCGATCCTAAATTCATTCTGCCTTACCAGCAGATCGCACCGCTTGCGGCGCAAGCAGGGAAGTGGCAGGAGGTCGTGGACTCCACGTCTCACGAACTGGAACTGGATCCGCGCGGCAATGCACAAGTTTGGTATTACAACGCTTTTGGCAATTTCAAATTGAACAAGCCGGATGTGGCGCAGGCCAGCGCCGAAAAAGCGTTTTCCATGGATCCGCTCCATACCCAGCCGAACACGGAGCAATTGCTGGCCGTGCTGCTCGCGGGCAAGCAGGATTATGCCGGCGCGCTGGCGCATCTGCGCAGTTGCCTGACGTATACGCCGCCAGGACCCAACGCCGATTTGATCAAGCAGCAGATTGCGCAGCTGGAACCTGCCGTGGCGCCATCGAAATAAACGGAAATCGAGGATTCGGATTACCGAGATGCAATTAGGGCTGTACAACCTTGCTCCTATAGAGGCGAACGCTGCGAAGGTAGAAGTAGAGTTGGGCGGAGTTGGGCCGCATCTAAACCCCGTCGTCTGGAAGACGGCGGCTACAGGTGGCGGGTGCGTGTTACGGCCATAGGTTGCGTTCGTTTACTTTTTTTCTTTTTTGGGAGCGAAGTATTCGCGGCGGGCCTGCAGCGTTAATCCGCTTTGGTTCACTTTGACGCGAAGACGGTGATAGCTGCCGTCCAGCTTCACTTTTTCCAGCGAGATTTCCAGCATGTAGATGTATTCCGGCACTTCGGCCAGCTTTTGGAATCCGCCTTCGAGATCGTTGCTGTTGTGAAAGTAGGTTCCGCCGGTACCATCGGCGAGCGACGACATGACATTTTCACCCTGCGTCATAGTGTCTCGGTAATACTGCGCTTTCTCCCCGGTTTGCAGATCTTTTACGGTGACGGCACCCTGTTCGCTGGCATCGAGTTGCGCGCTGTATAGACCGCGCGCATCGAGCGCGCTGATGGTCACACTTGCATCCGCGGAGGCATCCAGGATTTGCGATTCTTCGAGGATTGCTTCCGGAGAAACAGTCAGAAATCCGGACGATACGAGAATTACGGTGCGCTGACCGGGCAGCGTGGCCATTTTGCGTACCAAGCTCTTCATAAAATCCAGGGTGACATGCACATCCTGGTCGCCGATCTCCACCGCTCGGCGCGCGGCTTGCGTCGCCATTCCCTCGGCCACGCTCCGGAGGTCGGTGTGCGCGCAACCCATGGCTTCTTGTACGGCTCGCTCGAAGACGGAGTCGTTGTGCTGGTTGAGGATCAGGCTGCCCTGGTAGTAGCTGACGTCCGGGCATTCGTGGCCTGAGTGACGATAAAGGCTCTGCGTTTTCAACGATCCGATGGCGTCGAGCAGCTTGGCGTGATCGTGGGTGAAGCCGCTGTTGGCGCCGGAGAAGGAAAGCACCAGGGCGAGATCCGAATCGCTCAGCGAGCTGCTAATCATTTTGCTGGCGACTTTTTGCGTTTGCTGAAGGTCGCTGGGCTCCAGGTGCATGTCATCGAAAAGGAAGACGATGTACCGGGTTGGCGCGGCCCCGGATTGCGTTGGTTGGGAAGGAATTTCCGGATGCACCGGTGAAGTTTTGGCGCTACCTTGCGCTTGTGCTGCGGCCGCGCGCTTTTGAACGCTGAAGCCTGAGATCGCTTGCTCTCTGTTGTTATCGAAAACCTGGAAGTTTTCTTTTTGCAAGGTGCCGACGGCGCGGCCCTTTCCATCGCGCACTACCACCGGAATGATTACCGAGTTCACCGCTACTTCAATTTTCGCGGAGGTGTCTGGGGGCTGTGGCGCCTGGGATTGTTGGCCAACCGTGGGTGCAGACAGGATCAATGCTAGAGCTATCAGAAGGGGCGCGGCGGTGGGCTTTGCGTTCATGATTGCTCTTGGGATTCTACGCCTTTGGGATTGCCGGGATGCAATTAGGGCTTGCTCATAAAGAGGCGAATGTTGAGAAGGCAGACGTAGAGCGGGCGGAGTTGTGCTGCATCGAACCCCCGCCGTCTGGAAGACGGCGGCCACAGGGCGTTCGTTTACTTTTTTTCTTTTTTGGGGGCGAAGTAGCCGCGCCGGGCTTGCAGGTTCACGCCGCTCTGATTCACTTTTACATGCAGGCGGTGGTAGCTGCCATCGAGTTTTACTTTTTCCAGGGGAATTTCCAACATGTAGACGTATTCCGGAACGGCGGCGAGCCTTTGGAAGCCACCTTCGAGATCGTTGCTGTTGTGGAAGTAGGTTCCTCCGGTGCCGTCCGCCAGCGACGACATGACGTCTTCATTCAGCGACATGGCGTCGCTGTGATTCTGGAGCACATCTGCGGATGCCAAATCCAGCGCGGTGTTCGCGCCGCGTGCGCTCGCGTCAAGGTCCGTGGTGTACAAACCACGCACGTCCAGCGCGCTGATCGTTACTTTCGATTCCGCAGCGGCATCCAGAACCTGCGATTCTTCCGCGATCGTTTCCGGTGACACGGTCAGGAATCCCGGAGACACGAGAATGATGGTCCGCTCGCCTTGCAGCGTGCCCATTTTGCGCACCACGCTACTCATGAAATCAAGTGTGACGTGCACGTCCTGATCGCCCATGGCCACCGCTCGACGCGCGGCTTGCGTGGCCATGCCCTCCGCTACACTTACTTGACTCGGATCAAGGTGGGCACACCAGTGGGCATCCTGCGTCGCCACCTGGAACGCCGGAGCATTGTGCTGATTGACGATCAGACTGCCCTGGTAATACGTGACGTCGGGGCATTCACGGCCCGCGTGACGGTAGAGATTCTGTACTTTCAAGTTTGCGATGGCGTCGAGCAGCTTGGCGTGATCGTGGGTGAAGCCGCTGTTGGCGCCGGAGAAGGAAAGCACTAGGGCGAGATCGGAATCGCTCAGCGAGCTGCCAATCATTTTGGTGGCGACTTTTTGCGCTTGCAGCAGGTCGCCGGGTTCGAGATGCAGGTCGTCGAAGAGGAAGACGATGTATCGCTTCGGCGCAGCTGTTGGTTGTGTTGACTGAGGATGAGTTTCCGGATGAACGGCCGCGATCTCGGCGGTGCTTTGCGTGCGGTTGGCGACCGCGCGTTCCTGGACGCTGAATCCTGAAATCCCTTGTTCCTTGTTGTTGTCGAAGACCTGGAAATCTTCTTTTTTCAGGGTGCCGACCGCGAGGCCCTTGGCATCGCGCACCACAACCGGGATGATTACCGAGTTCACGGCGACCTGGATTTTCGTGGAAGCGTCTGGCGGCTGCTGGGATTGCTGCGCGATCGCGGATGCAGACAGGATTAGGACGGCGGTTAAAAGGGCGGTCGCGGCGATGGACTTCGCGTTCATATTTGATCTTGCGATTCTACTCGCTAGTTATTGCCAGGCCGCAACGAAGACGAGTCAAGCCCGCCGCCGCAACCCCGCTTACTTCTTCGCTTTCTTGGGCGCGAAATAGCCACGACGGGCCTGCAAGTTTACTTCCTTCTGATTCACTTTGACTCGCAAGGCGTGATAGCTTCCGTCCTGCTTCACTTTTTCGAGTGAAAGTTCCAGCACATAAACATATTCCGGAGCAGCCGCCAACTTCTGGAATCCGCCGGCGAGATCGTTGCTGTTATGAACATATGTTCCGCCGGTGCCGTCGGCAAGTTCCGCCATGACGTCTTCGTTGAGTGACATCGCATTGCGATTGTATTGAGCGGTTTGTCGGGTACGCAGGGAGCTTCCGGTCGCGCCGTGCTCGGTGACATCGCGGTCCGAGATGTACAGACCGCGGGCGTCCATCGCGCTAATGGTTACGTTGGCCTTTGCAGCGGCGTCGAGGACCTGCGACTTTTGGAACATGGCAGCCGGAGTGACCGTCAAGAAACCCGGCGACAGCAGGATCAGCGAGCGCTGTCCCGGCAGGCTTTCCATTTTCTGAACGACGCTGCGCAGAAATCCCAGCGCGACCAATACGTCTTGATCGCCCGTCGCTATCGCTTGCCGCGCGGTGGAGCGCGCCAATTCTTCGGCGGTATCCCGCGAGTCCAGGTGTGCGCAGCTCATGGCTTCGTCGACGGCGGCGTCCATCGCCTGAATGTCGTGTTTGTTTTCGATTAAATCGGCCTGGTAGTAGTCGACGTCCGGGCAGTCGTGTTTGTCATGGCGATAAAGATTTTGCGTTCGTAAGTTCAGGATGGCGGCGTTGAGTTTGGCGCGATCGTTTGTGAGCCCGCTGTTGGCTCCAGAGAAAGAGACCACCGCTGCGACGTCGGAATTGCCGAGCGCGCCGGCCATCATCTTCGTTGCAGTTTGTTGCGCTTGCTGCAAATCGGCAGCGGCCAGATGCAGGTCGTCGAAGAGGAAGACGATGTAGCGTTCGGGCGTAGCGGATGTTGCGGGCGCCGCCGCGCTGGGTTGCGGCGACGGTGGAACCTGCGGTGGCTGAGGATTGGAGGCTCCGCTCGGCGCGAGGGCGCGCTGCTGAATGCTGAATCCCGAAAGCGTCTGTTCTTTGTTGTTGTCGAAGATTTGAAAGTCTTCTTTTTTGAGGTTGCCGATGGCGCGTCCTTGCGCGTCGCGGACGACGACCGGGACCAGCACAGAATTCACGGTGACCTGAATTTTTGCTGTGCCGTCGGAAGGCGACGCCTGCGCGGGTTGTTGCTGAGCTGCCACGCGCGCGGAAAAGGCTAGCGTCAAGCTGAAGAGGGCGATACCTGGAAAACGGGCCTTGTATACACTCATGTTGTTCTTGGGATTGTACGCCAGGGGGTTTTGCTGTTGCAGGGGTTGTGCCCTGGTGGCCGCGTAGATGTGGGGCACAAAGGACGCAGGCACTTTGAGGCTCTGGTAAACAGGATTGTCCATGCCGCTCATCCGGCGATTTCGCTGCGGAGACTTTCGCTTGTAAACTATCGACGCTGGCACGCGAGCTTTGCTAGAGTGCCGACTGGATATTACGGAGCCACTATGCCCATTCCGCAAGACTTGCTCGATATACTGGTTTGCCCGGCATGCAAGGCGCCGGTCAAGCTCACGCCCGACAGTTCTGGTTTGAAGTGCCAAGCTTGCCGGCGCGTCTATCCGGTGCGCGACGAAATTCCCGTGATGCTTGTGGAAGAAGCCACTATCGCTCCGGAATGAACCGCGCGTAAATTGGAAAAAATCTCCGATGACGAATAATTTTTCTGAGTTTGTGCCTCGCCTGAAGCGCCTGATTCCAAGGCTGCGCGGAAAACGCGTGGGAGTTGTTGGCGACGTGATGCTGGATCGTTATCTATGGGGCACCGCGTCGCGCTTGTCGCCGGAAGCCGCGGTGCCCATCGTGGATTTTGTGGAGCAGAGCGAGTGTCTGGGCGGCGCGGGCAACGTGGCTGCGAATCTGGCTACGCTGGGGGCGCGCGCGGAAATATTTGGCGTGATGGGCGCCGGCAATAATGGCGATGAGCCGGGCGAGGCATTGCGTAATTGCTTGCGCGCTGCGGGTATCGTCGACAAAGTTGTTCGCGATCCGAAACGCATTACCACCGTGAAGACGCGCATCATCGCGCGTCACCAGCACATCGTGCGCGTCGACCGTGAGCGCCGCGAACCGCTGCGCTCTGAGACCGAAGAGCGACTGCTGCGATCGTTGTTCACTGCGCTGCGGCATCTGGATGCGCTGGTGCTTTCCGACTACGATAAGGGATTGATCACCGATGAGTTTGCCGACCGCGTGCTGAGTGCGTGCCACCGTTTGAAGGTCCCGGTGTTCGTGGGGCCGAAGCGGTCGCGGCTGTACGCCTATCGCGGCGCGAAGGCTATCGTTTGTAACGCCAAAGAGGCCGGTCTATTTGTCACGCGGACGTTGAGCGACGAGAAATCCGTGGAAGAAGCGGGGCGCGCGCTGCTGGCTCATTTCGGGTGCGGAGCGGTGTTGATCACGCGCGGGGAAAGTGGAATGAGTTTGTTCGAGGAATCGTCGCCGAAGTATTTGAATATTTCCGCGACTAGTTTCGAGGTTACGTACGCGCGGGTTGGGCAGCCTGGCGTGGACCGCGGCGCTACCGGGCGCCAGGTCTTTGACGTTACCGGCGCGGGCGACACGGTGCTGAGCGTTCTTGCGTTGGCCGCAGCGGCGGGCGCGCCGCTTCCGGAGGCCGCTATGCTGGCCAATACGGCGGCGGGCGTGGTCGTCGGAAAATTGGGGACTGCGAGCGCCCGGCCGGACGAGTTGCTTCACGCGCTAGACGAAATCAGTTTGCAGTAGAACGGAACCTGTAGCCGCCCTCTTTCAGAGGGCGGGGTTTAGATCACACTTCGGCTCAAATCGACGTTTACCAGAGACCTTCGATCTCCAGAACCGCGGTCATGCTATAGACGTGGAAGCAGATCCAACCAGAAAAATCCGCAGGGCGGTCCGTACTCCGCCGGCGCTAAAGACGCAAACGTTTCGAGGGCGCTATGGCGGGAACGTCAGCGATTTATCTTTCGTCACTACCCAAATGCCGATCACGCGCGTCTTTTGGCTTTGCTCTTTCGCGGCCGGGTCGGTTGGGTCGGGCATCGGCGAATACGGGCTGATGGTCACCGCGACTTCTACGGCGTTCGAGCCTGCCGGCGCGCTTTCACGAAGGACGCGGTAACTTTTCACCGGGCCGAAATAGCCGTTCGCACCCCAGTCGGCGAGAAAGTCGTCGATTCTGTAGCTGGGCTTGGGTTTCCAAAGTTTGTAGGCGGTCGCGGTATCGCCGGCGACCAGCGCGTCAAAAAAATGCGCTACGGCTCGTTTTTCGGGATAGAAGCGGAACGTCCACCACAGCGACACGACCGTTACGAGGACGATCGCAGCAATCGTAAACGCCATGGGACGAGATTTGTTCGATGTTGGCGGCGGTGGTTCGAGAAGTGACAAGTCGAGTCTCCCGCCCTGCGAGCGTCAGAGCAGTCGCTGGAGCGGCGCGACGAAACGCGACGTTCTGCGACACTCACACCGTAACAAAATTTGCTGGCGAGAGTAAATGATTTCGGTGGGACGCAAGCAGCGGTGATGATGTTGCTGCCCCGGCTTGATTTCACTGTAAGAATCAAACCCTGCGCGGCGGGATAGATGTTGCCGGGCTGGGGCGCAGCGGTGCTGCGCCCCTACAGGAGTCTTAGCCTTGGAGGGCGCCGGCTGCGCCAGCGGGTAGTTCGATTTCGTATTTTGTGCGGGCTTTTTCGGCGTGTAGTTCGAGCGCTAGAGCGATCAGCTTATCGAGCAGGGCGCGGAAGGGTATGCCGCTGGCTTCCCAAAGTTTTGGGTACATGCTGATTGAGGTGAAGCCGGGAATGGTGTTCACTTCGTTCAGGAAGAGTTTTCCGCCGGCGCGTTTTTCCAGGAAGAAATCCACTCGGGCCATGCCGCTCAGTTCCAGCGCGCGGAAGGTGGCGACTGCCAGCGATTGAATGGTTTTCACTTGGGCCGCTTTGAGCTTCGCCGGGATCAGGAGCGCGGTCCCGTCTTCGAGATATTTCGCGGTGTAATCGTAAAATTCGCGATGCGGCACGATTTCGCCGGGAATGGAAGCTTTCGGATCGTCGTTGCCGAGCACGGAAACTTCGATTTCACGCGCGACCATGGCCTTTTCGACGAGAATCTTCATCGCAAATTCGGAAGCCAGGTTCAGCGCGGGGGCGAGTTCCTTGCGCGAGTGAACTTTGGTCATGCCTACCGACGAGCCTAGCGTCGCTGGTTTGACGAACACCGGGTATCTAAATTTTGCTTCGATCGCGCGCTGAATCTGCTTGGGATTCTTCTCCCGATCGTGGCGGTGAACGGTGATCCAGGGCACCACGGGAATTTTCGCCACTCGCAACAATCGCTTGGCGACGTCTTTGTCCATGCCGATCGCCGAACCGAGCACGCCCGCGCCAACAAAAGGCAGACCGGCGAGATCGAGCAGTCCCTGAATGGTGCCGTCTTCGCCAAACGTGCCGTGCATCACGGGAAAAATCACGTCCAATTTTTGGCCGGCGCCACCACCGGTTAGCGGCACCAGCGACCCGTCCGTCGGATCCGCCGTCATCATGACCGGCTGGCCACCGCGCAGGACTTCCGGAAGCATCTTTTGCGCCACGGCGCCGATGCGCCAGTGACCTTCCTTGGTGATGCCAATGGGAACGGCTTCGTATTTATCGGGGTCGAGGCCGCGAATAACCGAGGCGGCGGATGCGAGCGAGACTTCATGCTCGCCGGAGCGGCCGCCGAAAAGGACGCCGATGCGAAGTCGTTTGTCAGGAGTGGCCATTGTTGGTTGGTGTCCGTGATCTGGGTTCGTTGACCGGGTTTTATTTGGCGTTATCCGTTATTCGTTACCTTCGACAGTTTACCGTTCGAGTTGGCCAGGGACACGGATTCTGGGCTGCGGTGCGGTCAATTGTTAACGGCGGTGGAGATGGTCAGGCGTAGCGGGTCGCGGGACGGAGTTGAGGTGCGGTTGACCCCGGGAGGACCAGGGCCCCTACAAAGGCAAATGCGGTGGTGGGTGGAGTGAAGACCGGGGGTGCGAGAATTTTTTGAAGATTTCGTGACTTTTTACCGTTTCTATCGTCTGTTCCTGTGGCATTAGCACATGTGGAGGACCGATGTCGCCGCAGCTGGAGATGTTGAAGGGAACTTTGGACCTGATGGTACTGCAGACCTTGCAGGCCATGGGGGCGTTGCACGGGTATGGCATCGCGCGGCGGATTGAGCAGATCAGCCGCGACGCTATCTTACTGAATCAAGGGACGATATATGCGTCGCTGGTGAGATTGCAGCAGCGCGGGTTGATTCGTTCGGCGTGGGGCACCTCGGATAACAACCGTAAGGCGAAATTTTACTCGATCACCCCGCGGGGATCGCGGCGCCTGGCGGAAGCGGCGGAAAACTGGGAACAGCTGTCGACCGTCATCGCACGATTCTTCGCGGAGCCGGGGGAGCAAAAGTCATGAGCGACGCCATACGGGCATTTTTCGCCAAGATTCGTGCCATCTTCTCCAAGTCGGAGATGGACGACGATTTCAACCAGGAACTTGAGGCGCACCTCGATCTGCTCACGGCCGAAAACGAAAAGGCGGGCATGGCGCCGCAGGAAGCACGGCGCGCTGCGATCTTGCGGGTGGGCGGCAGAGAAGCGTTGCGCGAACAGAATCGAGATACGCGTGGCTTGCCGTTCCTCGAAGTGCTCGGACAGGATGTGCGGTACGCCGCGCGGACGTTGCGGCGCGACTACGGGTTCGCGATTTTCGCGATTCTTATCGTGGGGTTGGGCGTAGGCGCGAGCTGCACGATTTTCAGCGTGGTGAACACGTTGCTGATTCACTCGTTGCCGTTCCGCGATCCGGAAAGGCTTGCATGGATTGCGAATCACGGTGATGCGACCAACGACATGTCCGGGAAGACCACGCAGGTCGATCATTTTCTCGATATGCGCGCGCAGAGCCAGTCGTTTTCGGACATGGCGGCGTACATGGCGTTTTACGGAGTGGGCGACGCAAAGTTGATCGGAAAGGGCGAGCCCGAACGGTTGACGAGCGTGCCGGTGTCGCAGAATTTTTTTTCGCTACTGGGAGTCGAGCCGAGGATAGGACGGCAGTTCAGCGCGGATGAGTGCAAATTCAACGGTCCGCCGGCGGTGATGTTGACCGATGGAATTTGGCGAAGAAAGTTCGGCGCCGATCCGAATATCGTGGGTAAAGCGCTGCCGCTCGACGGCGGCCCGGCGACGGTCGTCGGTGTGCTCCCCGCTTCGTTCGATTTCTCGACGGTGTTTACGCCCGGCAGCCGCGTCGATATTTTTCAGCCGTTTCCCCTGACGCCGGAGACAAATAAGTATGGCAATACGTTGTCGATCGTCGGCCGGATGAAGCCGGGCGCGACGATAAAAGGCGCGCAGGCGGAAGTCACCATTCTCGCCAATTGGACAACGACGCGCACAAAGACCGCAACGATTTTGAGCCGAAAGTGTATGCGCTGACCGAGCACGTCAGCGGAAAGCTGCGTCCCGCGCTGTTTGTGCTGGCCACCGCCGTTGGCGTGGTGATGTTGATCGTGTGCGCGAATCTGTCGAATCTGTTGCTGGCGCGCGGTGCCACGCGGCAGAAGGAGATTGCCATTCGCGCGGCGCTTGGAGCCGGAAAGATGCGGCTGATTCGTCAAATGTTGACGGAAAGCTTGATGCTTTCGTTTTGCGGGGCGGTGTTAGGCCTGGTACTGGCGTTTGTGGGGACGCGAATCTTGACGCACCTTACGGCAGTGAGCATTCCGCTGCTCGGCGAAGTGCACATCGATGGGAGCGTGCTGGGATTCACATTGTTGGTCGCGGCGGGAACCGGACTGATTTTCGGGCTCGCGCCGGCGCTGCATGTGCGCGACGTGAAGCTGTACGACACGCTGAAGGATTCGACACGCGGCTCCAGCCAGGGGCGGGGTCACGCGTGGATTCGCAACGCACTGGTGGTGTCGGAAATTGGCTTGGCGTGCGTGCTGGTGGTCGGGGCCGGACTGCTGATACGAAGTTTCCTGCACGTGCTTGATGTGGACATGGGATTTCATCCGGAACGCGCCGCTGCGGTGCGGGTCGACCCGAATTCATCGTACAAGACGCAAGAGCAGCGCAATGTGTATTTCAGCGAAGCGCTGCGACGCGTGATGGATGTGCGAGGCATCGAGGGCGCGGGACTTTCCGATGCGCTGCCCTTGGGGCACAACCGCAGCTGGGGCGTTGCGGCAAAAGGCGTCCAGTACACACCGGAGACCTATCCGTCCGGATTTCCGCGGATTATCAGCGAGGGATATTTTCACGCGATGGGAGTTCCGTTGAAGCAGGGGCGCGATTTCAGCGCGCGTGACGACAAAGGCGCGCTGCCGGTGATCATCCTGAACGAGACCTGCGCGCGCACTCTTTGGCCCGGACAGGATCCCGTTGGGAAGATCGTCGCAGAAGATGTAGACCGAACGGTGGTCGGCGTTGTGGGAGACGTGCATCACATGGCGCTGGAAGAAGGCTCGGGGAACGAGTTTTACATCCCTATACGGCAGATCAACGACTACGGGTCGGTGGATCTGGTGGTGCGCTCATCGATGTCGACCTCGGAGCTTTCCGCAAGACTTCGCGAGGCGCTACGGCCGATCGAGCCGGATTTGCCGACGCAAAATCTGCGAACGATGCAGACGATGGTGGATCGCGCGGTGTCGCCGCGACGATTCGTGGTGATTCTGCTGGGAGGATTTGCGGCGTTTGCGCTCTTGCTGGCTTCGCTGGGAATTTACGCGGTGATCTCGTACTCGGTGAATCAGCGCACGCAGGAGATCGGGATTCGGATGGCGCTGGGCGCGTCGGCGGAGGCGCTGCAACGTAGCATTTTGCTGCAAACGCTGGGATTGGCGGGTATCGGGATGGTCGCGGGAGTCGCAGCGTCGTGGGTCTTGGCACGAGCTTTGAGCGGGATGTTATTTGGCGTGACACCCGGCGATCCGTTGACGTTTGCAGGCATGCTGGTAATCCTGGGAGCCGTGGCAGGTGCCGCAGGATATTTGCCGGCTCGCCGCGCGTCGAGAATCGACCCGATGTCCGCGCTGCGAACTAGCTAGGACGCTACAGGATTTTTTGGCCGAGGGCCGAGAGCACTAACTCCACACCCAGCAAGGCGGTGCGGTTGTGTTCGTCGAGGATGGGATTGATCTCGACTACTTCGAGCGAAACCATGGCTTCGCTGTCGGCGATCATTTCCATGGCGAGGTGCGCTTCGCGGTAGGTCACGCCGCCGCGCACCGGCGTTCCTACGCCTGGTGCGTCCATGGGATCGACGAAATCCATGTCCAGGCTGACGGCCACGCCGGCCGCGTCATCCATCGCATATTTCAGGGCTTCGGACATGACGTCGCGCATTCCGCGCTCATCGATGTCGCGCATGGTGAAGACGTGGATGCCCGATTTCTTGACGATCTTGCGTTCCTGCGCGTCCAGATCGCGCGCGCCGACAATCACGATGTTGCCCGGCTCGACCTTCGGCTTAAACCCCATGAGGTCGACCAGCTCTGGCGCTCCGTAGCCCATGATGGCCGCGAGAGGCATGCCGTGAACGTTGCCGGAAGGTGAGGAGTCTGGCGTGTTCATGTCGCCGTGTGCGTCCAACCAGATGTAGCCAATTTCTTTTTTCTGCGCGCGGTAGAAACTGGAGACGCCGGCGGCTACTCCCGCGGCAATCGAGTGATCGCCGCCCAGAACCACCGGCAGAAAATTTTCGGTCAGGGATTTCTCGACGGTTTTCGCGATGTCCAGGCAGGTTTCGGCAATTTCCTGGAGATACTTGGCGCGTTTTTCGCCTACGGGCATTTCTTCGGGCTGCTTTACTTCCAGGTTGCCGATATCTTCTACCGTTAGGCCGAGTTTCTTGATGGCGGCCTGCAGGTTGGCGCCGCGAAGCGCGGAGGGGCCCATGTCGACGCCGCGACGGCTTTGGCCGAGGTCCATGGGTACGCCGATAATGCGAACTTTGTGTGGCATGCGAAGTCCTGAGAAGCGGTGACGGGTGACTCGTGACTGGTGACTGGAAGTACCCGCGAGCGGGCGCACCAGTCACTGGTCACCATTCACCAGTCACTCTAGAAATGCGAGAAATCCCAAAGAAAGAGCGGGAAGCGAGACGACTATTCCAAGTGCAACTACCCCGAATTAAGGATACACGCGATAAAGCATGCGGGGGAAGGGGATGACCTCGCGGATGTGCTCGGTGCCGCAAATCCAGGCTACCGTGCGTTCCAGGCCCATGCCGAAGCCGGAGTGGGGGACGCTGCCGTAGCGGCGCAGGTCGAGATACCACTGGAAGGAATCTTCAGGTAAGTTGCTTTCTTTCAATCGTTTAACCAGAAGGTCGTAGTCGTGGATGCGCTGGCTGCCGCCGATGATTTCACCGTAGCCTTCGGGCGCAAGCATGTCGAAGGCGAGGGCTAGGTCGGGCCGCTCAGGGTCGGGCTGCATATAGAAGGCTTTGATGGCGGCTGGATAGCGGTGGACCATCACCGGACGGTCGAACTCGTTGGAGACGATGGTTTCCTCGTCGCCGCCAATGTCATCGCCGAATTTCGCCGGGTTGCCGTGCTTCTGAAGGACCTTGATGGCTTCTTCGTAGCTGATGCGCGGGAACGGCGGCTTCACGTTTTCGAGCTTTTTCGTGTCGCGCTTCAAAACTTCGAGTTCGCGCGATTTGTTGGTCAGGACCGATTGCACGATGGCGCTGACCAGCCCTTCGCCCAGCGACATCATATCGCCCAAGTCGGCGTAGGCGGCTTCCGGTTCGAGCATCCAGAACTCGGTGAGATGGCGGCGCGTTTTTGATTTTTCGGCTCGGAACGTTGGACCGAAGGTGTAAACCTTGCCGAGGGCCATGGCGGTGGCTTCGATGTAGAGTTGGCCGCTTTGCGTGAGATAAGCCTTCTGGTCGTCGATGTAGTTCACTTCAAACAGCGTCGAAGTTCCTTCGCAGGCGGCCGGCGTAAAAATGGGCGCGTCGGTCAGCGTATAGCCCTGGCTGTCCATGTAATTGCGAGCGGCGCGCTGGGCTTCGGCGCGAATGCGGAGGATGGCGGCCTGGCGCGGCGTGCGCATCCACAAATGGCGGTGGTCGAGCAGAAAATCGACGCCGTGTTCTTTGAGCTGAATGGGATAGGGCTGGCTCTCGGAAACTTTCTGTACCACGGTGACTTGCGTAACGCCCATTTCATAGCCGCCGGGAGCACGCTGCTCGGCGCGAATCTTGCCGGTGACGATTACGCTGGACTCCTGGGTCATTCCTTTGAGCGCCGCGAAAGCTTCGGGACTCTCTTTCAGCGCGACCACGCCTTGAATGATTCCCGTGCCGTCGCGAAAAATCGGAAACAATAGCTTGCCGGATTCTCGCTGGTTGTAGAGCCAGCCGCGCAGGGTAACTTCCTGACCGTCGTATTTTCCCGCGTCTTCGATGGAGATGATCGTCATGGAACCTTTCGCGTCCGGGCGTTTGGGACGAATAGAATATCGTGCTTCACGCCAAAGATGCGACTTTCGGCTAGCGCAGGCAAACTTGTTTACCCGAGCGGCTTGTGCCGGTCGACGGGCTGGCGAGAGACGAAATACGGGGAGCGGTCCAATGCCTTATCGAAGTGGATTCCACCGCGAATGCATTCTCAACTTTGGGCTCGGTACCCACACACCCGGCTGTTTTCGTAAGAGTGGCACACAAAGGACTTACGGGCGGAGGGTGCGTAAGAGCGGCAGGGAAAGGACTTAGGCAGAACGCAAATTTGGGAGTACGCAAAACATTATAAAAGAAGGGTTTAGAGGCTTTTGTTTGTTTGCTTACGGCACGAAGGGTGGAGGGAGACGCAGGTGTCTACGAGAGGAAGTGTACCCCAGAGTTAAGTTTTTGTCAAGTGAAATCTACTTTTAGATCACAATGCCTGCCCGCAGCCGTGTCGCAGCTTCTACTTGTACTTGGCGATTCAGGTCGCGGCGTGTCGGCAGTTAGCACAGACAGGAGTGTCTGTGCTACTCGAAGCGAAGGCGCGATACAATGCCCGCCCGCGGAGGAACCATGTCGAAGTCTCGTAGAGAATTTCTGACCAGTGCAGGGATCGGTCTTGTTGGCGCTGCCCTCGCGCCGTGCAACGGTTCGGCCGAAGCGCAAGAACCGTCCGATCGACCGGCTGGAGCGCCCCCTGCGTTCGGGGCGGGGCCCGCGGTTGGGCCAGAAGTCTCGACTGCGACATTTGCCGAGGCGGAGAAGTTGGTGCAGGTGGAGTTTACTGCTGACGAGCGCAGCGAGGCGGCGGTTAGTTGGCGCAAGACGATGGCTGCGCTCTACGAGCGGCGGACAGGTCCGCGCAAAGTCGCTCTGGAGACGTCGCTGGCGCCGTATTCGAGATGGGATCCGGTCTTGCCGGGACAAAAGGCTGGGCCGGCGCGCGAGCGATTTGTGCGCAGCCCCGACGAATCCGGCCCTCTACCCGCGCGGGACGAAGACATTGCGTACGCTCCAGTCAGCAAACTCTCGCGCTGGATCGAACAGCGAAAGCTTACGTCAGAGAAGCTGACGCAGATTTATCTTGAGCGCATAGAGCGGTTCGATCCGAAGCTGCGTTGCGTCATCACGCTGCCGCGCGAGCATGCGCTGGCGCAAGCGAAAAAGGCGGACGGTGAAATTGCTGCCGGAAAGTATCGCGGGGCATTGCACGGCATTCCGTGGGGCGTGAAAGATTTAGTCGATACTGCCGACATTCGGACCACCTATGGCGCGGAGTTCTATCGGGATCGGGTGCCCTCGGTTGACGCTGCGATCGTGAAACGGCTGAACGATGCGGGGGCGGTGCTGATCGCCAAGCTCAGCCTCGGCGCGTTGGCTCTCAACGACATCTGGTTTGGTGGACAGACCATGAATCCGTGGCTGCTCGAAGAGGGCGCATCGGGCTCGAGCGCAGGTCCCGGCGCGGCAACCGCGGCGGGTTTGGTCGCGTTCGCGATCGGCAGCGAAACCGGCGGCAGCATCGTCAGCCCGGCCATGCGTTGCGGCGTCAACGGCTTACGTCCAACATTTGGCCGCGTGCCACGCACTGGCGCGATGACCTTGTGCTGGTCGCTCGACAAGCTGGGGCCGATGACGCGCGGCGTGGAAGACGCGGCTCTGGTCTTGCGCGCGATTTCCGGCGCCGATCCCGGCGATCTCTCCAGCGTTGCGAGCAAGCTCGACTTCGATGCGGGCAAAGGGGTCGCAGGATTGCGTGTCGGCTATTTCCCGCAGTGGATGAAGGAGAAGCCAGCGACAGATGTGGACCGCGCCGCGCTCGAAACCGTCAAGAAACTTGGAATGACGCCGGTCGAAGTCGCCATCCCCAACTGGCCGTACGATTCGCTGCAATTGATTCTCTTTGCGGAAGGCGCCGCCGCGTTTGAAGAGCTCACGCTGGACCGCAGAATGAATCAGTTGAAAGCGCAAGTTCCCGACGCGTGGCCGAATCTTTTTCGCCAGGCGAGATTTCTGTCGGCAGTCGACTTCGTGCAGGCCGACCGCTTCCGCCGCAAGGTAGCGGAAGAGATGGCCCGTGTGTTTTCAGAAGTCGATCTCCTGCTGGTGCCGTCGCTGCGCGACGAAATGCTGACGATCACGAATTTCACCGGGCAACCGTCGTTAACGCTGCGCGCCGGCTTTGTCGAAGTAGCGCAAGCCCGCAGCGACTGGGCGCCCGATCCCGATCATCCGCTGCCGACGTTCCATCCGCCGCGCCGGGTGCCCCATGGAGTCACGCTGATCGGCCGCCTGTTCGAGGAAGGCACAGTGTGCAGTGCAGGCATCGCACTGGAGCGAGCGTTCGCAGTCGCTAGCGAGCGGCCACCCGGATTCTGAGTAATATAGGCGCGCCACGAAGGACCTCAGATTGCGATTAGGGAAGGTCGGTGTGCCTGGAGCGTTGGTTCGCACGCGTATAGGTTGAGGTCCTTCGGCTACCCTTTGTCGGGTAGCCTCAGGATGACAGCGTGGCGTTGGGTGTTGGTTGGGCGTTGGTCGGGCGTTGGTTGGGCTCATGGATGTGAGTTGTCAGAAATTGCAGCGACCACCTGTCGTCGGCCTCTAGCCTCCCGTCGCCAGAAATGTTACGCTCCCGCCTCATTCTTCTGACACGCATGCGCGCCGTCGACCTCATCCGAAAGAAACGCGATTCCGGTGAACACACCCGTGAAGAGATCGAGTTTTTAGTCTCCGGTTACACGCGCGGCGAGACTCCGAAAATTCCCGATTACCAGATCGCGGCGTGGCTGATGGCCGCCTGGATACGCGGGTTGTCTCTGGCGGAAACAACCGCGCTCACCGAAGCCATGCTGCACTCGGGGGAAGTGCTGGATCTGTCCGACCTGCCGGGCAAAAAAGTGGACAAGCATTCCACCGGCGGGGTGGGAGATAAAACTTCGCTGATTCTCGCGCCCATCGTCGCTGCAGGCGGACTGACGGTTCCGATGATCAGTGGCCGCGGGCTTGGCCATACCGGCGGAACGCTGGACAAGCTCGAGTCCATCCCCGGATTCAACGTGAATCTTTCGCTTGAGCAATTCCGGCACGTGCTCCGTGAGTGTGGCATGGGCTTGATCGGCCAGACGGGCGAGATCGCGCCCGCCGACAAGAAAATCTACGCGCTTCGCGACGCAACGGGAACGGTCGAGAGTATCGGCTTGATCTGCGCTTCCATCATGAGCAAGAAACTAGCCGAGGGGATCGACGCGCTCGTTCTGGACGTGAAGACTGGCTCGGGCGCATTTATGAAACGCGAAGAAGACGCCGTGCGCCTGGCGGAAGTCATGGTCGACACCGGTAAGCGCATGGGCAAGAAGGTTGTCGCGCTGATCACCGATATGGATCAACCGCTTGGCCGCTTTGCGGGTCATTCCGTCGAAATCATCGAGTGCATCGAGGTCTTGAGCGCCCGCGGCCCCGCGGACCTTCGCGATCTCAGTATTGAACTGTCGGCATGGATGTTTTTTCTTGGCGAGCGGAGCAAATCCGTCGACGAAGGGCGGCGCCTTGCTGAAGAAATGGTCTCCAGCGGCAAAGCTCGTGAGAAATTCAAGCGGGGAATCAGGCTGCAAGGCGGTGACGAGCGCGTCGTCGACGAGACCGATCGCTTGCCGAAGGCGCGTTCTCGCGTCGATGTGCTGAGCGAAAGCGGCGGCTACATCACCGGGACGAACTGCGAGCAATTTGGTACAGCGCTGGCAACTCTTGGCGGCGGCCGCGAAAAAAAGGAAGACGCGATTGACCCGGGGGTTGCGCTGGAATTTCACAAGCGCGTGGGCGATCCGGTAAAAAAGGGTGAAGCACTCGCCACCATCTACTACAACGCCGACGCGAGGCTTAGCGAAGCAAGATCCATGATCGCCGCAAGCTATTTTGTCGCGATCGAGCAGCCGAGAGAGAAGCGCCCGCTTATTCGCCGGATATTGGGCGCGTAGCCGTTTTAAGGATCTCAACTTTCGAAGTCAGCGAAACATTTTTAGGGTTTCGCAACAAATTTGACGGCCCGAAGGACAGAAAGAGGCACAACGCATGGGACGTCTGACAGGCGTGCTCGGCATCGCCGTAATTCTGGCGATGGCCTATCTCTTTTCTACCAATCGCCGAGCGATCCGGCTCAAGACCATCGCTTGGGGACTCGGCCTGCAAGTCGCTCTCGGTCTTTTCGTTCTGCGGGTGCATTCGGGGCAAGTGCTCTTCCAGATTCTCGGCAACGGAGCCAAGCGCCTTCTTGATTTCTCGTACGTGGGCTCGTCTTTTGTCTTCGGCGAACTTGGCAAGTCGGATTCCTCGCTGGGTCTGATCTTTGCGTTTCAGGTTTTGCCTACCATCATATTTATCGCCGCGTTTTTCGCGGTGCTCTATCACATTGGCGTGATGCAGATCATCATTCGCGCCGCCGCCTGGGTGATGACCATCATTATGGGCGCCAGCGGCGCGGAGTCGCTCAACGTCGCCGCCAGCATCTTCATGGGCCAGACCGAAGCGCCCCTTACGATCCGTCCATTTCTGCCGAAACTTACCAAGTCCGAGCTGATGACGGTAATGACCAGCGGCATGGCGCACATTTCGGGCGGCATGATGGCCGCGTACATTCGCGTCGGCGGCGCAGATGCCAAGAGCCTGCTGACTGCCGTGATCATGACGGCGCCCGGCACGCTGCTGATGGCTAAAATGCTCGTGCCCGAAACGGAGCACCCGCTGACCGCGGGCCGCGTGC
>Ga0182015_10002776_pt1 | contig 20553 bp, 16 predicted proteins | sample 712P3MmetaG_FD_120478 | JGI IMG/M metagenome (GOLD analysis project Ga0182015, IMG submission 120478) | Permafrost microbial communities from Stordalen Mire, Sweden - 712P3M metaG | ecosystem: Environmental > Terrestrial > Soil > Wetlands > Permafrost | place: Sweden: Stordalen | collected...
CTCCATCACTGCTCAGCCGGTTACGCCGGGCACCACTGGTCAACGCTACTTCTACACCGACCAGACGGGTGTGATCCGCTTCAACGCGACTGGTGCGGCATCAGCGACGTCCGCGCCTCTGCAGTAAGCATGGTTTAGGCCGACGGGAGGAAGCGTCAAGCTTCCTCCCTGTCGCTCTAAAAAAAGGACGGCAACGGGCCATGCCACCGCGCGAAATAACCTCCAAGCCAAACATGCCCGAAGCAAAAGCAAGCTCCCGCGGTTTCTCCCTCATCGAACTTCTCATCGTAGTAGCGCTCATCCTGGTCATCGTAGCGATCGCGGTTCCGAACTACATGCGGGCAAGAATGTCAGCGAACGAAGCAGCGGCCGCATCGTACGTCAGGACGATCACTACGGCATCGGTCGTATACAATTCCACTTACGACAATGGCTTTCCGCCGACGCTTCTTGCGCTCGGGCCGCCCGCTGGAGGAGGCAACACCGCCACCTGCGACACGGCGAACTTGATTGACGAGGTCGTTGCCGCCGGAGTGAAGGGCGGCTATAGCTATGCGCTCACCGGTATAGGAGACCCCATGAATCCTGCCGGTCCCAGTTGTGACACTCCCGGCTACAACAACTACCTCGTGACCGCCTCCCCAACTTCTTTCGGCATAACCGGGCAGCGCAGCTTTTGCAGCGACGAACCGGGCTCATTGCACTACGACATAACCGGTGCGGTCTCGGGCAGCACCACGGCCTGCGAGGCCCTGCCTGCGCTTCAGTAGTTCTACTTCGCCGGATTATTGCTGAAGTTCGCTGCGCTTCGCGATTCGCTGCTCGATCAGCTCCAGTTCGCCGCGCGCTGCGGGATTATCAGGGTGATACGCCAATTCTTCCAGACATTCAGCCCGAGCTCCGTCCAGATCTTGCAGTTGGAGCAGCACGATCGCGAGTGCAATGTGATACCCGGTGCCCGCGGGTTTGATTGAAATGGCCGTTCGTAACTCTACAGCGGCATCGGCGAAATGATTCTCGTGGAAATAAGTAAGGCCGAGATAGGCGTGCTCGTCGGGGTCGGCAGGATTTAGAGCGATCGCGCGGTGCAAATAATCTTCCGCCAGGTCGAAATGTTTCAGCCGGTAATTCAGATATCCGAAGTTGTAGTTCGCGAGCCAATAATCCGGGCGATCGAGCAAGACGGCCTGAAAGATCGGACCGGCGTTGTCCAGACGACCCTGCTTAACGAACTCGGCAGCAAGATTGTTGCGCGCAATGGTGTTCTTAGGCGATTGCTCCGAAGCGTGCGTATAGAGCGCGAGGTTATCTTGCCAGGGCGCCGACTGAGCGATAGTCGAAAAGGCCAAAATTGTGATCAAGATGGCCGCAACGGTGAAAGCCAAACGCGGGCGGCGCGATCTTTCAAGGGCGCGCGTGGAGAGATGGAGCAATAGCCCAGCGCCGATCGCGAGGCCGATACTCGGCAGATACAAGTATCTGTCGTGAACTGTGTCGTCACGCTGGAAGAGAGCGATGTCGAGTACGGGCAGGAGCGGCAGAAAGCACCAAGCCACGGCCAACGGAATCGATGATTCGTTTGATCGATGCCACCACGTATACATCAACGCCACCAAAGCAGCGAGTGCGGCCACGGGCAACCAGAAAAGCATGTTCATCGGGCTCGATATGACAGGGAAGCTGTAGAACAGGCTGAGGCCAAACGGCCAGATCATGTGCCGCAGGTAAAAAACCAGCACTAAAGGCGCGGTGAGCAGGGCGTCGCGGGTCGCCAGCCAGGGAACTTGCGTCGGCACTCCGCGCAACACCGCGTAACGCGCTGTCAGATAAAGCGCGGTAACTACGAGGAAGGGAACAGTCTCCCAAAGCGCGTGAAGGGCGGCCCGAACATTAACCCCGGAAGCGAGACGTCCGTCGGCCGCCTCAGGCATGGGTGTTTTCTCCACACCAAGAAGCGCGTAAATGAAAACGATTACGGGAAAGGCGGCCGCGGTCTCCTTGGTCAGAAGCGCCGCGGCGTAACAGACGAGCGACCCAATGCGACCCGGGCTATTCTTCCAGCCGCTTCCACTCAGCCAGAGAAGGGCGCCTCCAAGCAAGAAAAGCGCCGCAAGAGGATCGGTTGCGCCGGATACCCACACGACCGACTCGATGTGAGCTGGATGAACGCCGAAAATAAGTGCTGCGACCGTTGCGATCCATGAGTTCTCGAATTGCCTCCGGAGCAGGAAGAACACCAAAACCGTCACTGCAAGGTGAAGGCAAAGCGCGGAGGCGTGCCAGCCAACAGAATTTCGTCCCCAAAGAGAATCATTGATGCGAAGCCACAGAAAGAAAATTGGGCGGTAATGAAAATTGCTGGCCGCCGTACGATCGTCGGAGCCAAAAAGCGTACTCGTGAAGTACGAAGGAACTGCATCCCAACTTTGTATCGATGTGTTGTTGACGATCTGAACGTCGTCATCATAGACGAAGTGGTATTTGAGAGAAGGCAGATACGGCAGCGCACTCAGCGCGATCAGAAGCAGGAGTTGCGTTGCCAGCAGGCGCGAAGGCGGCAAGACGGCCGAGTAGGACGACGGTTGCGTTGCGCGAAATTCAGGCAAGCGTTCGCTCAAGCGACAACGTTGTATCCCTCTTCATTATGAGAATCTATCACTGCGCGGACTTATCTGCGGATACGGGTCTGGCTCGGGCGTGCCAATGTGCAAACACGAATAATTCGCGCGATGCCGCGACATTCGCTGCCGCGTGCTCTACAAACGGCACGATTACGGCGCGGGAGGCCGGGCGAAGCGACTCTGCCACGTGGCCTGAAGATCGACCATGCTCCGAATGTTCGATGTGACGTCGCGCCCGATTGGGGATTTTCGCATGATGAAGTTCGTGTCGTCGAAGAAGGCCTGCTTGTTTTCGTAAATCATGTCCGAATCGTAGTGCCACATGAAGAACTTCCCCTGGGCGGTGTAGCCATCTGCGCCGAAGAGGGGCTGCGCGAAGAAAAATGTCGTGCGGTCCGCCAGCGCAGGATTCCAGATTGCTGTTCCTTGCGCCGTCTCTTCTTCGCGTTTGATTCCGAGCAGGTCGAGAACAGTCGGCGCCAGGTCGATATGTGACGTAATCCAGGGAATGCGCTCGGTGTCATCGAGAGTGCGGGGAGCATAGACGAGAAGTGGAACGTGGAATGCAGTCTCGTCAATCGTTCCACGGCGGAGATCTGGGTTTTCGCGAGTATTGCGGCGGCCATGGTCGCCAAATACCAAGATTATCGTGTGGTCCAGTTGTCCGCGCTGCGCGAGAAAATCCATCAACTGGCCGAGCCAGGCGTCCTGCATCGCGATTATCGCCCGGCCACGATTGCGCAGATCGTCGTCGCTATCCTCCGGCCACGCATCCGGATACGGGAAGTGGCCGACCTGCGGCAGATATGCAGCGACATATCTTTGATGCGAACGGATCCAGCCGTCCAAATGCGATTCGAGGTTCTGCAAAGTCACCAAATCGGCGCCGACGCGATGAGTTTTCCACGACGGTTGCCCATCGAATCCGGAGACGGCAGGCAACTGTGCATTAGGATCGAGGTAGAAATGATCCTTAAAGCCGACTGCCGCGTAAATGGCCTCGTCCGGGTTATTCGGTCCTGTGAGAGGCGTGAATGCCGCCGATTCATATCCCATCGAGTTCAAATGGTAGAGAAAATCCGGCGGAACTTCGCCTTCAGGGTAGCCGCGGACGGCATGCAGCGTATCGAGCGGATACCACGAACTGAAGACGGAGAACAGAGCGCACTGCGTGAACGGCAGAGTCGTATAGTGCTTCACGCCAACGAAGGATTTTTCTCTCAGGCGCCGCATATTCGGAAATTGCGCCATGTCATCATCAGCGGGAAGGAATTCGTCAGGCGTCGTCTCCATAACGAAGAAAAGAACGTTGTCTCCCTCTTCTTTGCCGAAATAACGCGGATCGGCTGAAGGAGCGGGAGCGTGTGCCAGATCGCGGTAGCGTGCGATGAGGTCCGCGGAGGAAACAGAATTCAGGGTCGTTATGTCCAGTTGCTTTAGGCGGCCGGCATTGAAGGCGGCAAATTCGCCGGTGTCGACCGGCTTCTCGCGCCACAGCGAAACCACAGCGCGCACGAACGTGCTCTCGTGATACGGCGTCCGGAACTCATTCGTCTGCCATCCAGCGGCAAGCACAATCACTATCGCGAGAACATACAGCTCGGCGGAAATCCGAACGATGCGCAGAGTCCGGCCGGAATATAGACGCCCGTGCTGTTTCAAGCTCCAAACAATTGCTCCGCACATTGCAAGGAGCGCTACGAGTATTTCGGCAATGCCTCGGGCCGAAAGATAGCCGGCGTTCGCGCCCGGTTCGTGGAGTCCCCAACCGATCGCGATGCCAATAACGTGAAGTGAAATATACCGGCCAACTTCCTCCAGCGCGCGGAGTTGAACTGCGAAAAGCAGCATGTAGGCGATGCTCACCACCGGCGTCACGATCGCAGCCCACCAGCGGCCGAGATAGCGATTCAAGACAAGGAGGACAACGGGGATCAGCAGAAATCCGGTGAAGATTTCGCCATTGAAGAAGCTCAGGTGCTTGCTGGTGCTGAGCGTAAGGTACCCCATCGAGTGCGTGGCTTTCGTAAAGCCGCCGAGGTCCGTCATGGAGTACCACTTTAAGTAGGCTGCCATGGCGGCAGCGGGCAGCCAGACAATCAAGAAAAGCGCGGCGTCGACCCACGGGGACTTGCGGCTGAGACTCACGACACGCGCCGATTCGATCGCAAGCGATCCGAGTGTGCGCGGATTGCCGGCAATTGTTGAGATATCTTCCCTCGAATCGAGGATTCCCGTGACAGCAGAGCCCGCCGGCGTGTCGCGAATACTTATTGGCTTTCGATCGAACAAGTTATTCGCAGGCTCCCATTCACAAGTATAGCGTTCGGCGGTCTTCGACGACTGTAGCTTACGTTGCTCGAAGGTTACTTTCAGGGCAAGATCCGCTGGCCCGGCAAGTAGCCCGGTAAGTGGCCCCACAAGAGGATCGATAGGCGCGCGCGTAGCGGGGCAGATGCGAGAGCCTCGTCATCACATCGGCATTTCTTGCTAGACTGAGCGCATGTTGCTTGTTCTCTGTTGGCTTGCGCTCGGCAGTCCGCTGCAACAGGCGAGAGCGGACGCGGCGTCTATGGCGAGAGCTGTGGAGGCTCGTTACGCGCGCGCCCAGACGCTCCAAGCCGAGTTTTACGAGAGATATCACGCCGGAAGTGGCGGAGGTCAGGCGGAATCCGGTATTGTCTTTTTTTCGAAGCCTGGACGCATGCGCTGGGAATACGAGTCCCCAGAGCAAAAGCTCTTCGTCGTGGATGGGAAAAACGTCTGGTTCTACGTTCCGGCCGATCGCACCGCCAGCCGCGGGACCGTAAGAGAAAGCGAAGACTGGCGGACGCCGCTCTCGCTGCTAACCGGCAAAATTCATCTCGACCGCCTGTGCGGGCAAATGGAATTATTGGACGAAGCGACCGGAACGTCGTCGCCATCAGATCTTCCCTACGACCCGCGCAACCGCATTCTGCGCTGCCTGCCTCACAAGTCGAACGACTCGAATGTACAACAGGCCTTTCGGGAGATTCTCTTCGAGGTTAGCCCGGCGGCGGAACTCGCACGCGTCGTGATACGCGAGCCGGGAGACATCGAAACGGAATTCCGATTCGGGAATTGGAAACAGAACATGCCTCTGCCTGAATCGATATTTCACTTCGAGCCGCCCGACGGCGTGACCATTGTCAATGAAGAGGATCTGGCCAAGGGCGTACACTGATCTTTTGCGCGCCATGGTGAACGTCCGCGGTTTCAATTCCCGGCAACAAGCCGGCAATTACTTGAGCCTGGCAGGCAAAGATTTGCCCGGTCCGCGCATCAGTACTAGTAGCTGGCGTTGACGCCATACGCATTTATCTGAGAATCCGTGGCGGACTCGGCCAACTCGGTATGTGCTAAACTCTAATGGATTCCGGCGAGTCGAAGGCCTGACGAAACTGATACATGGCTGAATTTGTCTGCAAGCTGGGAGATGCGAGTGGGCGGGTCTTCGAGCAGGTGGAGACAGCGCTGACTGAGGCCGAGGCGCGGCAGCGCCTCGCTGAGCGCGGTTTCTACGTCTACTCCATCAAGAAGCACCTCGGATTCATCACCAAATTCCGGCGTTCGAGCACAAGCCGGCTTGTCCGAGGACAGGACTTCCTGATTTTCAACCAGCAATTCAACACTCTCATCAAGGCCGGCTTGCCGATTTTGTCGGCTCTCGATCTGCTTGCCGAGCGGGCCGCCGCTCCCAAGCTACGCCCGATCCTCGGCGAAGTTCGCGGCCGCGTGCGAAATGGCTCGCTTCTGTCGGAAGCGCTCTGGGCACAAGGTGTCTTTCCACCGGTTTACACGACGTCTGTGATGGCCGGTGAGAGAAGCGGCAATTTAAGCGGCGTTCTTGACCAGTACATCGCGTACCAACGGACAAGCAGTAATTTCATTAGCCGTCTGAAAAACATTCTGATTTATCCGGCCATCCTGGTGACCATGACGGTGCTGGTGCTCTCGTATCTGGTTACGTTTGCCGTGCCGAAATTCGCCGAACTGTACGATCAATTGCACGTCGAACTGCCGATGGCGACGCGCATCGTGCTCGCGATCTCGCTGCCGCTGCGCAATTACATTTTCGTTTTTGTTGGCGTGCTTGCTGCCGGAGGGTTTCTCATGTACCTGTGGTTGAGAAGCGACCACGGCGCGCTCGTGGTTGACCGGCTCAAGCCGAAAGTTCCACTTATCGGCGAAATCTGGCTGAAGGCGCAGATCGCCCAGTTCGTAAGAACCCTCTCAACGCTTCTGGCGGGCGGCACTCCTCTGGTGTCGGCGCTCGATACATCGTCCGAAGCCATGGGCAGCCGCTTGATCGCAACGTCCGTGCGGGACGCCGCCGCGCGCGTGCGCGAGGGAGTGCCGTTGCACACTGCGCTTGAAGGAACGAAAGTCATACCGGATCTTGCGCTCGAAATGATTGAAGTCGGCGAGGCTTCCGGCGCACTCGCTCCCATGCTGTCGAGCGTAGCCGAATTCTACGAACAAGAAGTGGACATGAAGTTGGGCGCCATTCTGGCTTGGATTGAGCCGGCAATTTTGGTCATCATGGCCTGTGTGGTAGCCTTCATTTTGATCGCTTTGTACCTCCCCATGTTCTCTTTGACAACGGGATCGATGCAGGGTTAGGAAATTATGGCGACGACGAACCGAAATACGATGGCCCCGATACACGCCGACGACGTGGCCGAGCTCGAACGCACCAGGATTCTGGCGACGCGATATCGCTGTGCATTCGTAGACCTGCGCGAGCAACGGATCGATCCCGAGCTTTTCCGCAGCATTCCTGCCGAACTGATGTTCCGGTACAACTTTGTCCCGCTCGAGGCGCATGACCACTCGCTGGCAATCGCCGTATCCGACCCGAGCCAGGTGCTGGTGTATGACGAGCTGTCTCTGCTGATCGGCAAGAAATTGCAGATCAAGGTGGCGACGGCCACGCAGATCGGCGATCTGCTGAAACGAACCGAGCAATCGCAGCGCGTCCTCGATCAGGCCACCGAGGGCTTCACGCTCCAAGTGGTCACGGAAGACGAAGAGAGCGAAGAAAACATTTCGATGGAAAAGCTCACGCGCGATACCGGCGTGAGCCCGGTCGTCCGGCTTGTGGATACGGTTATCTTCACAGCCCTCGAGCGTCGAGCGAGCGATATTCACATCGAAACAGGGAACACCGAAGTCGTCGTTAAATACAGGATTGATGGCATCCTTCAGCTCGCGATGGCGCCGCTCAGCAAGGAGTGGCACGCGACAATTCTTTCCCGCATCAAGGTCATGAGCGAACTCGACATCGCGGAGCGCCGCGTCCCCCAGGACGGCCGCTTCCGCGTTCGCTACAAGGGCCGCTTCATCGATTTCCGCGTTTCCATCATGCCTTCAATTAACGGCGAAGACGCCGTTCTGCGCGTCCTCGACAAGGAAACGCTCAGCGAGAAATTCCGAAATTTGACTCTCGACGTCGTCGGATTCGGCCCCGAAGAGCTTCGCCGCCTCCGTCGCTACATTCGCGAGCCCTACGGCATGGTGCTGGTAACAGGGCCGACGGGTTCCGGAAAGACGACGACGCTTTACGCCGCGATCAACGAGATCAAGAGCGAGGAAGACAAATTCATAACGATTGAAGACCCCGTCGAATACCAGGTGCGCGGAATCACTCAGATCCCCGTAAACGAGAAGAAGGGCCTGACGTTCGCCCGAGGATTGCGCTCCATCTTGCGGCACGATCCGGACAAGATCATGGTCGGCGAAATCCGCGACCAGGAAACCGCTCAGATCGCGATTCAGTCCGCCCTTACCGGCCACCTTGTATTCACCACCGTCCATGCCAACAACGTCACGGACGTAATCGGCCGGTTCATCAACATGGGTGTTGAGCCCTACAACTTCGTATCGGCGCTCAATTGCATCATGGCACAGCGCCTCGTTCGCTTGATTTGCGAGAATTGCAAGAGATCTGTGCAATATGCGCCCGAGCAGTTGCAGGAACTTGGCTTGAATCCAACGGAGTGGACTGGCAAGCCTCTTTATGAGGGCGCGGGCTGCCTCGAATGTAGCGGCACTGGCTATCACGGCCGGACCGCTATCTGCGAACTTTTGGATCTTTCCGACCGCGTGCGGGAAATGATCATTGCGCGACGCCCGACTTCGGAAATCAAGCGCGCGGCCAAGGAAGAGGGCATGCTCTTCCTGCGCGATTCAGGGATCGATAAGGTGCGCGCGGGGCTGACGACGATTCGCGAAATCAATAAGGTGACTTTCATTGAGTAGTTTGACCGCATCTCCGCTTGAGAAAGCCAAGTCGGGCGGAATCTATCGGCGGCTTACGTCCTGGCTCGATGCCATGCCGCATCCCGCGGGCGTGTGTGAAATTGCTGCCAATCGCGTCGCGGCGGCGCACTGGTCGGGGAAGGGCGCTCTCGAATTGGGAGCCGCCAGCGCGCTCGACGCGGGCTCGATTCTTCCGTCGCCGGTGGATCCGAATGTGGCGAACGCGGATTCGCTGCGTTCCGCCTTGAAAACGGTTTTCGATCAGACATCCCTGAGCGGCCAGTCCATCGCGCTGCTTTTGCCGGATCCGGTTGTGCGCGTTTTCATTTTTCCGTTTGAAACACTTCCGCGCCGGGCCGACGAAGCGATTCCACTCCTGCGCTGGAGATTGAAAAAAAGCGTTCCGTTCGACGTTGACGACACGGTAGTTTCCTCCATGCGACAGACCGGCCGGGATGGCGGACTCGAAGTCATCACTGCCGTGGCGCGTCAGTCAATCATTCGCGAATATGAACAGGCCGTAGAGGCCGCAGGCGGCGAGCCCGGTGTGGTCTTGAGCTCGACCATGGCCTGCTTGCCACTGCTTTCGGATGCGGGCGCGACGTTGCTTCTCCGCGCCGGCGCCAAATGCTTGACGACGGTCATCGTGCGAGGCAGCAATCTTTGCGTTTATCGCTCGACCTCAACTACCAAGGACGCTGCACAGGTTGATGTGCAAGCCGTTCTCGACGAAATTTTCCCGGCGGTTGCATACCACCAGGACACATGGGGCGGGGAACTCGATCGCGTCGTTATTACCGGCTTTGGTGACCGCGAAGAGACAGTCCGTCTGGCAGTCAGCAATGAAATGAAGGTTCAGACGGGCAACTTGACCGACGGTGCATCGGGAATAGGTTTGTCCCCGGACGCGCGAACCATGCTTAGTCAGGGGCAGGAAGCCCTGGTCGGCTGGATGGCGAACGGTGCGTGATATCCTGATGCGAGTACAGCTCGGATGAGAATAAATCTAAATCTTTCGACGACGCCACTCGAGAATCACCGTCGCTTTGTCGCCGGCGCGGGCGTGCTTGGATTAATAGCTTTCGTGGCGCTGCTGATTCTTTCCCAAAAGGTCTATTCCACTTGGAGCGCCAACCGGGCCGTGCGGGCCGATATTTCGCGAATTGAGAGACAGATCAGCGCGGACGAATTAAAGCAGCGCCAATTCGGCCAATATTTCGATACGCCTGAAGCCTTGCAGGTCTTGGACCGCTCGAGCTTCCTGAACTCCTTAATCGAAGCGCGTTCGTTTCCGTGGCCAAAACTTTTCGAAGACCTCGGGCAGGCGCTTCCGAGCGGAGTGCGGATCGTGAATATTGCGCCGCGGCTCGAAGGCGGCCGCGCGCAGGTGAAGCTGACAATTGCAGCGATGGATGACGAGAGCAAAGTGAAATTCATTCGGTCGCTCGAGGCGTCGAACGTGTTCAGTGACGTACACGTCCGAGATGAGAAATATGTCGAGCCATCCTCAAATCGCTCGGGCGCCGAATCCATGGACCGCATGACGGTAACGATTGAAGCGACGTATTCGACCATATGAGCGAGCCAAGAAAATTCGCAGGCTGGAAGCTCGCCGTCATCGGAGCGCTCGGCGTTCTGCTGGTGCTGGATGCCGGCTTCAGCATCTTGCTGTGGCAGTTGCGCCAGTCGGATCCGGCCGAACTCCGCAGCAAGCGCGCGACGCTTGAGACCAAGGCGAAACTTCTCAAGGCGGACATCGGCCGCAGCGAACGCATTCGCAAGAACATGCCGGATGTGGGAGTTGAGGCGGACCGGTTCTACGAACAAGAGATGCCGGTCGCGGCGAAAGGCTATTCCGGTATCGTTGACGATCTCGGTGAGATAGCAACCAAGGCCGGACTCAAGACGAGCGCGACCGGATTTAATGAAACGCCCTTGAAGGGGCGCAACGTAACGCAAATTGGAATTACAGAAAGCGTCGAAGGCAGTTATTCGTCCGTGCTCCAATTTATTGTGGGCTTGGAACGATCGAAGAGCTTTTATCTTCTCGACAGCTTAGCGATGGATCGCGCGGAATTGGGGCATTTGCATTTGACGCTGGTTTTGCGAACGTACTTTCGATCTTAGCCATGTCGAAGCGCACACAACAAATCGTCCTCGTCGTTCTTGGTGTGATCCTCATTGCTGTGGTGTACGCGAATTTCTCGGGGCCCCAGACTTCCGCTATTCCAGGATTTGCTCCGGTGGACTCCAAATTTGAGCCGCTGAAGGTCGAGGATCCGAGTTTGCGTCTCGACCTGCTTGAGAAGGTGCGCCGCACCGAATACAAGGGCGATCATCACGATATTTTCAGCTTCGGCCCCCCTGGTCCCACTCCGGCGCAGAAGACGGCGGCAGAGCGCCAGGAGCATCCTCGCCAATTTGTAGGCCCGCAGAAACCGCCTCCCCCGCCGGTGCCCCAGGTGCCAGCGACGTTTTTTGGATACGCGACGAATCCAACCACGCAAAACCGCCTTGGCTTTTTCAGCAAAGAGGACGACGTTTTTATCCTTGGCGAGGGCGGGACGCTTTTCAACCGGTTCCGCTTGGTGAAAATTGGGAACAGCTCGGCGGAATTTGAGGAGATTTCGAGCGGTCTCCATGCCACACTTTCAATGACGCAGCCCGATCAGCAACCGGCTCAACAGCCCGCGCCGCAACAGCCATGAACCGCAATTTAGTCAATACGGCCCCAGAACGCCACTCGTGCGATCCAACTGCGGGCGAGCGGGGATACACGCTCTTATTCGCCGTGTTCCTGGTAGCTCTCGCTCTCATCGCCACCACAATCGCTGTGCCAAGCATTCTTACGCAGGGCAAGCGCGAAAAAGAATTGGAGATGGTATGGCGCGGCAAGCAGTACGAAAAAGCAATCGGTCGTTACACGCGAAAATTCAATCGCAATCCCACCAAAATTGATGACCTTGTAAAACCGACAAACGGCGTTCGCTTCCTGCGCAAGGCCTATACGGATCCCATGAATGATGCCGACGGCTCGTGGCGATTCATCTACGTCACGGGCGGCGGCGCGCTCATTGGAAGCGTACGTTACTCTTCGCTGCAGCAGATGGCGATGATGGATCGGCTCGCGATGGGCCAGACCGGCGTCGCAGCCGGAATGCCGGCGATGCCGGGCATGCCGGGATTAGGTGTGCCGGGCGCGGGGCTCATCGCCGGGCTTGCCGGCGGCAGCGGCGGATCCTCGTTTGGAGGGAGTACATTCGGAGGTCAAGCAGGCGCATCGGGAGCGAACGGACAGACTGCGCAAGGAAACGGGCAGGGCAATTCGACTGACTCTAATGGGAATCCCCAAACTCCGGACCAAACCGGAGGCAACAATCCGACGCAGAATCCGCCGGGGGGACAGTCAGGTTTTGGGGGCTTCGGGCAATCCCCAGGTGGACAGACAGGGGTTGGCGGATTTGGCCAGACACCCGGCGGCTCCGGGGTGGGAACCACTATAGGGCAGCCGATCGGCTCTCCTCTCGAGACCACGACGCTCGGCGGAAGCATCGCCGGTGTCGGCAGCAAAATCGACAAAAAATCGCTAATCGTCTACAAGAATGGAAAGACGTACAAGCAGTGGGAGTTCATTTTCAACCCACTGGAGCAACAGCTCGGCGGCGGCGCGGGACTTCAAACGGGCGGCGTCCCCGGCTCCGTACCCGCAGGACAGGCCAATCCAGCTCCGTTCGGAGGTCAGGGCTCAGGCTCGAGTCCGTTCGGCGGCCAACCCGTGCCGCCTGAGCTTCCGCAGCCTCCGTCTTCGCAGCCATCTCCGCAGCAACCACAGTAATCAATCGAATGTATTCCCAGGCTGCGTAGGCCTGAACTAGCGATCAACTGCGCCTCGTCGCGCCAACTGGACAATCGTAGCGCCGCAATCTTGCCGGCGATTCTGACTTTCGCCGCCACGCGAACAACCGCCGCCCATTCGAGGCTCAGGGTAAACAAGATGCCCTTCGAAAACTCAGGGCAGGCCGGTGCGATGAATAAAAGATAGCCTTCTTCGAGAAGGGAATTAACGCGCAGACGCGGAGTCGATGGCAGAAAGACTTCTGTAGCGATCGGCAACTCGCTGGATGTAGGCGCGCGTTTCGGCGATTGGAGGAACGCCGCCGTATTTTGCCACAACCTCCGGCCCGGCATTATAGGCTGCCAGCGCAAGAACAAGATTTCCGCGGTACCGCTCGATAAGTTGCTTCAGATATCGCGTTCCAGCTTCGACATTTTGAGCCGGATCGAACGCGTCTTTAACGGAAAAATGCGCGGACGTCGCCGGGAGCAATTGCATCAGACCTTGCGCCTGCTTCTTGGAAATGGCGCGCGGATTGAAGTTCGATTCCGCGGCGATAACGCTGGTGATCAACTTTTCATCAACGCCGTGGCGCGCGGCAGCGGCGTGAATAATATCGTTAAGCTTCCCGGTCCCCGTGTGCGCAGGCGCATTCGCCGGAAATACGTCCTCTGGTTCAAAGCTTACGATGCTCTCGGCCGGAAGCTCCACGGCTCCTCCGTCAATCATCAGCCGGACAGACGCGCCCGTTCGCTCGTAGCTAGTGATGTGTAAGCGCTCGCCCGACCGAAGCACGGCGTAATCCGCTCGCGTGCTAATGGCGGCGAGCGCAATCAAGCCGGCCGTAAATACGATTCGTCGCATTGAATGTACTTGGATGCTCACTTGTTGAAAGCGTATGTCCGGATCGCAGCCGCCAGGCCGCCTTCGTCATTTGTTAGCGTAACCGGCCAGCCACAGGATTTCAACTCCGGAACGCAATTGCCCATCACAACAGGCACCCCGGCGAACTCGAGCATGTCGCGGTCGTTCCAATTGTCTCCGACAGCCATGACGTCCTCGCGGGCAATCCCGCGCCTGCGCGTCCACTCTTTGAGCGTCGCGCCTTTGGAGCAACTCGGAGAGATGACATCCAGAATTGAGAAATCCTTGTTTTCGTACTCGGTGATCGCAAGTGTGTACTCGACGGCAGCAGGAGCATTCTGCAGAATCTGCTGCAGTTCGCGTATTGTGTTCCAGCCACCGCTGAACATCACCTGAATCGGGTCCTCGCCGAGAGCGTCTTCGAGGGGCGAGACTTGCGAGATGAACTCGCTGTTTCGCTCGTAATAGGCGTGCCGGACGGGATCGTTCCAATCGATGTGTTCCAGCACGATCTGGCCCATTTTCGGCCGGTCAAACACGAGCGCCGCTCCCGTGCGATATTCCGCGGTAACTTTAAGAGCTTCGCGCGCCGTCGCGACCGGAAGCAAACGGCGGAAATGCGTCTGGCCATCGAGTGATTTGATGAGGGCGCCGTTATTGACGATCAGCAGCAGTTCGCAAGGTAATCGCAAGGCAACCGGCCGCGCAAAATCAAAGCGGCGCCCGGTGACGAGAATAACTTCGATTCCTCGCGCAATTGCCTCAACGATGGCCTGACTATTCGCTTCGGGTATCTGCCACTGGCTGTCGAGCAGCGTGCCGTCAATGTCGATCGCAATCAGCTTCACCGTCACGCCTCAATTCTAGCAAGATCGCGTCTCGCCGTGACGTACCGATTTCGCTTACTGTCGCGCTGGGATTGGTCTTCTAGTGCGCTCGGAAGGATTTGAGGCGCCGACTTCAGTTCGTAGGTAGGTGACTCGTGTTCAGACAGAGTTGATGCGTCATACGCGTGTTGCTCTCGCCCGCGCGTCTGATAGAATAATTCTTGCCGGTGGGCGAGTAGCTCAGTTGGGAGAGCACCGCGTTCGCAACGCGGGGGTCGGGGGTTCGAATCCCCTCTCGTCCACCAGATATTGGAAGTCCCTCTTCCTGGCTAGTTTTTCTGCTGGTTTCACTCCGCTCGGGCGTCCACGTACTGCCCCTTTGGTACTCTTGTACCATCGACCCTGCCAGACGGAATCGGCAATCTTAAATTTAGCGATGCGATACGCTTCGCGGCGGCCGCATTCATTAACTGAGGAGCTGTATGAGTGCGTTAAATCCAGTGCCCGGGATCTCAGCCGAAATCCATGAGCCCGATGCGTTCCAGGCTGAGCGGCGCCGCGCCGCACGCGCTTCGGTTCTAATTCCTGTCCGCTTGCGCCCCGTTCGCTTTGACGACGGAAACTTCGAAGACGTCACGTCCACCACCAACATTTCGCGCGGTTGCCTGAACGTTATGACGTGGAGGGATTCCTACTACGCCGGCATGCGTGTGCTCGTCTCGTACCCGTTCACTTCATCGAGCAAAGGGACTGGTTGGGAGTATCTCTCTGAAGTAGTTCGCCTAACTCAGCTTCCGGATGGACGATTTCAGGTCGCGTTGAAATTGCAGTTTGTGATGCAGGCGTCGCCGAACCCGCGCTTGATTCCCCTGTAAACTTTCGCCGCAATTTTATTTTGCTAGCTACGCGTTAATCGGCATCCGCTCGTTCTGTTCGTCAATCAAGTCCGTGATTTGAAGCCGCAAGTTGCCGGCATTGGTCGCATACGAAAGCCCTGTATCAATATCAATAATTCCGGCGCGCATGTATTTCTCGAGTTCGAAATCGAAGTATTGCATCCCTTCGGTCGAGCCGTCGCGCATCGCGTCCACGAGCGACTTTCCTTCGCTCTCGCCTTTTTCCACGTACTCTCTCGTGCGCATCGTGGATTTCAAAATCTCCATCGCCGCGATGCGGCCCGCGCCATCGGCGCGCGGAATCAGCCGCTGGGACACAATGTAGCGAAACGCTTTCGAGAAGCGCGAGCGAATCGCTTGTTGATCGCTGAGCGGAAAAACGCCGACGATGCGCTCGATCGTCTTTGAAGCGTCAATCGTGTGCAGAGTCGAGAGGACAAGGTGGCCCGTTTCGGCGGCTTCGAGCGCGATTTCAATCGTCTCCTTGTCTCTCATTTCGCCGACCAGAATCACCTTCGGCGCTTGTCGCAAAGCGGCGCGAAGGGCCAGCGCAAAGCTTGGCGTGTCGCTGTGCAGTTCGCGCTGGTGAATCGTGGACATCTTGTGCATGTGCAGGAATTCGATCGGGTCCTCGATCGTCAGGACGTGATAAGCCTTCTCCTCGTTGATTTGGTTTACAATCGCCGCGAGCGTGGACGATTTTCCGGAACCAGTAGGCCCGGTTACGAGGACAATACCGTTGCGAAGCCCGGCGACACTCGCAAGCTCCATCGGAAGATTGAGTTCGGTGAACGTGGGTACCACGCTCGGAATCACCCGCATCACGATTGCGCAGCTCCCGCGCTGGGTGAAAATATTCACGCGAAACCGCGATAGCTTGGGAAGGCTGTAGGAAATATCGCACGAACCTTCATCCCTGAGTTTCTGAACGGCAATCGTGTTCCGCCCGATCAGCTCGCCCGCTATTCTCGCCGTATCTTCAGGTGTCAGGGCGGTCACGTTGTCAATTTTCATTTGGCGCAACTGGCCGTGGAGCTCAACCATCGGAGCGCGCCCGGGCGAGAAAATTAAATCGCTCGTCTTCGGTGCGGCTTTCAGCATTTTGGTGATGAGTTCCGGCGCGGTCATCGGCGCGAGCGGGGGGCTTGCAGCCCCAGCCGCGTTAGAAGCGCCAGGCGCGCCCTGTGGACCCGTTAGCTGAGCAGACTTCGGCGTGCCAGCTGAACTAGCCGCCGGAGTCGCGCCCGGAACTGCATTCTGGGGAGAGTTCGATGGACCTGCGCTTAGGGCGGCCGCAGCAGCCGGCGGCTTCGCAGCCGGTTTAGGCGTGACACTCGAGGACGGCGTGGACGGTTGAGCTCCCGATTTCCCATCGTCAGCCGAGTAAGCGGATTTCGGCGTCGCGCTCGAGACCTCTTCTACGATTGCCGATGAATTTCTCTCGGCAGATTTAGGAATGTCCATCCACTCGCTCCGCAGTCTAACGCAGCACCGCTGGGTGTACGCTCCCAGTTGAACGTCTAGTCTGAATGCAAGATGCCGGTTTAGCTAGCGCGCGGCAAGTCCGATGTGGCCTAACGATAAGCTAAGAAGCGACGTACCGAAACCAGAAGATCAGTCCGAAACGCGATGCATCTCAGCAAGCTCATTCGAGGGCGCGGGCTGCGCAGCGACTGGAAACGTCACACGGAACGTCGCGCCGCCGGTGGGCCGGTTAAAGCATTCGATCGTGCCGAAATGCTCTTGAACAATTCCGTAGCATATGCTCAAGCCGAGACCCGTACCTTTGCCCACGGGCTTCGTTGTGAAAAACGGATCGAAGACATGGTCGGGAGATTTTATTCCCGGGCCGGTATCCGAGACCTCGATTACCACGTTCGTTCCCTCGTGCGTCGCACGAATCGAAAGCACACCGCCTCCCACTTCCTCGAGAGCATCTACCGCATTGTCCACAAGATTGAAAAAGACCTGCATGATTTGATTGCCGTCGCCGCGGACGAGAGGCAGCAACGTCGCGGGGTCGAATTCGATGCGGATATTTTTGCCGCGCACGTCGAGATTATTGAGGTTCAGCGAACTGCCGATCACCTGGCCGACATCGAGCAATGTCCTTTCGGCAGGGACGCGCCGTGCAAAACTCAAAAGATTGGTCACCAGCGCTTTGATACGTCGCGCCAGTGCCGCCACTTTATCGGCCAGTGCGCGCTGTTTGTCCGTCAGCCCGGGTTCTTCGGCAAGGAGTTGCGAGTATCCGAGAATCCCAGTGAGAGGATTATTGATCTCGTGTGCCGCACCAGCCGCCAGCTGGCCTAGCGACACCAGTTTTTCGGATTGAATCATTTGCGCCTGCAGCCGCTTCAAGTTTTCGAGAGCGTCGTCTGAGGCCCGAAGCAGCCGCATCCTCTCGCGATCTACGAGTCGCTGCCGGGCGACGATGAGCAGCCCGACCACGAGAACTGTGATCTGAGTTAGGGCCACACGGAACTCCTGCACCTGGCGCGGCGCGCTGCTCAGATTGATCGTCCACAGAGCCATCAGCGGAATCGAGAAAACCGCGGCCATGGCAAGTCGAGCTGGCCACGGGCTCGGCACGCGCATATGTGTTGCATCGAGTTCGCTTTGAGGCCGAATTTGGCGCGCAATCACACCGGCCGTCCCAAACCACGTGAGCGCTGCCATCAAAGGCAAGTCAAACGGGCCTCCAGCGTAATAAAGATTCGCATCGATCGCGAGATTTGAAATGTACGCGCCGATCGCCATCAGAAACGCGGCGCAGAAAAGATGCGCGTACACTGTTTTCCATTCCGCTCGCGCGCGCAGGTAGAGGGCCGCAAGACCCGCGGCCAAGAGTAAATTTTCGACGCCTTCGAGCGTGTCAAACGCTCGCCCGTAAAGATCCACGTTGGGTGAAATGTATTGCCAGGGGATTACGACGAAGAGATAGAGATAAACCCACCAGGTCAATAGAAGAGCGAAGTCAACGTACCCGAGATGCATTCGAAGATCTTCGCGGCGATCGTGCGGCCGCAAGCCCAGAGCGCCGATCATGGGAACGGCGTGCAGGAAGAGAATCACGTCTCCGATGAAGGGATTCGGCACGTCCTGGTGCAGGACCACCTCGAAATAAGTCCAGATGATCTGACCCAGCAACCATGTACCGACACCGAGGCCGAAGAGGAGCCAAAATGCCTGGCTGCGCCGTGGCGGAGCGCCGCAGTTGGAGAGCAGAGCAATACTCGCGAAGGCTGCGACAAGACAAAGAGAAATATCGCCGAAGGCGGTTAGCGGGCGGCCGGGCGCAAATGCCACTGCACAGAACGTAGCCACACCGACAAAACCGATCCACGCTGCGGCGAGGATCCATCGTGACTTCGTGTCCGGCCAAGCAAGGCTTCCCGGAACGAATCGCTTCGTTGGCGCTGGGTTCATGTGACTCTGAGAGGTACGCGACTAGGTTAATTCTGCGAAGAACAAATGAGGTTGACGAGTGTGATTACCCGTTCCATCGCTGCAACACGCGGCGTTGACGGCGAGGGCTAGCAGAATGCCGGCAGATTGCAGCCAGTCAGCAAAGAAGCCAAAACTCAGCTTCGGGACGGACCGATAATGCGAGAGTCAATTGGAATTGGACGATCTAAGGTTGCTGTTCAGGCACTGCCTGGCGCTGCGCAACGATTTTGCGCGCGTTCAAGTAGAGAGCTTTGGCCTGAGGAATTGCCGCAAGGGCCTTGTCGAGTTGCGGATCATTCTCAAGTTCGACCTTGTAGCCCTCATTCAACCCGAAGACGGACGTCGTCACTTCGCGCCTGATTCTCCACTTAAGCCAGTCGAGATTGTCTTTGATATCCTCATCCGAATACCGGACGTGTTCCGATTCCAGGTAGCGCCGGAATTCCGCAAGAACGGCGTCATCAACGATAAAATTCTTGCCAACGGTCGGTTTCTCGCCCAGGTAATGGCGCGTGAAATCGCCGACGCCCTGCGGGAAGGGATAAAAGATTCCTCGGCGCACCAGGGTCTCTTCGAACGGATCGAGCTTCGGCGCGGCCACCACGATGTCGGGTGTAATTCCGCCCTGGCCGAAAACCTGGCGGCCGCTGTCAGTTAGCTTCACTTCAGGCTGGCGCGGCGGCTTCGGATTGTAGTGATAGTCGTAGAGCGACACATTCTTATAATCGCGCTGGATCAGCCTGCCGCTGGGTGTGTAGTAGCGCGCGACCGTTAGCAGCATCGCGGTCTCTTCGCTCAACGGAAATTGTGTTTGAACGAGTCCCTTGCCGAAGCTGGTCTCGCCAACCACTAATCCGCGATCGTGATCTTGAATCGCACCCGCTACGATTTCCGATGCCGAAGCGCTCTGCCCGTTGATAAGAACGATCAACGGAACAGTCACGCCCTGATTTCCGCGCACCGCGTAGAAGCGCCGCTCCGGAGCAGACCGGCCGTGAAATGAAACCACGAGCTGGTTTTTCTCAAGGAACATGTCGCCGATGCCGACGGCTTGCTGCAGCAATCCGCCGCCATTGCCGCGCACGTCCAGAATCATTCCGTCCAAATGCGACACATCGAGGTCTTTGAGCGCGGATGCAAGATCGGTGTCCGTGGTTTCATTGAACGCCGAAACGCGCGCATAACCAATTCCTGGCCGGACGACAGAATAAAAATCCACGCCAGGGCGGGGAATTTCGTCGCGAATGACGCTCACCACAATCGGTTTGTCCCAGCCTTCGCGGCCTAGCGAGATTTTGACCTCGGTGCCCTTGGGACCCTTCAAAAGATCCGCGACCTGAGTCGTGTCGAGCCCGTCGCAGGATTTGTCGTCAACTTTGAGAATTGTGTCGCCGGGACGTATGCCCGCTTTGTACGCCGGCGATCCGACCATCGGCGCCACAACGTACGTGTAATTTTCACGTGCGGCAACCGTCATTCCAACGCCGTAGTAGCGGCCCTGTTGTTCTTCTCGGAAAGTGGCGTACTGCTTGGGATCGAAGAAATAAGAGTGCGGATCAAGCACGCGGAGCATGTTGGGAATCGCTCCGTCGTAGATAGCCTTGTCGGTGTCTACCGGGTTGGCATAGTTCTGCTGGACGATCGCTAGGACGCGAGTAAACGACTTAACGGAGTCCTGAATATCGTTGGCGCCCGCCGCCGTAGCTTTCACCGAAGGCCCGTAAAGCCCTCCGAGAACGGCGGATACGGCCAAAACGCCGATCAATAAAAACAGGCCA
>Ga0182015_10002778_pt1 | contig 20549 bp, 20 predicted proteins | sample 712P3MmetaG_FD_120478 | JGI IMG/M metagenome (GOLD analysis project Ga0182015, IMG submission 120478) | Permafrost microbial communities from Stordalen Mire, Sweden - 712P3M metaG | ecosystem: Environmental > Terrestrial > Soil > Wetlands > Permafrost | place: Sweden: Stordalen | collected...
CCCGGATGAATGGCGATCGACCCGTGCCGCCCCAGCCATGCCAGGTTGGCGAGATACAGCGCCCGCAGAGCCGCACGGTAATCGGCTTCGCGCGCGCAGCTCTCCGCCAGCGCGATCCACTCTTCTTCCGGAAGCCGGTCCGCGAGCAGGTTCTCGTCCTGTAAGCTGATCGCCACGCCGCCCGCCGCCAATGTGCGCGCGGGCTTGGTTTTGGCGCGCCGCAATCGCCACACAATTACGGCAACCAAAGCGAGCAGCGCGGCAATGATCGCGTAGACGCTCCAATGCAAGCCCAAGCCGGGCGGTTTGCCGGTGTCCGTTCCGGAAGGGTTCGGGAACTTATCGCGTAGCCAATCGATCAATCGATCGATGGCGTGGCCGATGCTGCGCAGTCCTTGCTGCACGCTATCCGCCAAACGGTCGGTTACGTCGACCAGCCACGGAACATTCCCGGCCCGTTTCGCGGCGGGAGGCGCCAGCCGCCAATCGTATTCGGGCGATTGCAAAGTCCGGCGGATGGATTGGTCCAGATTCGCGGGAGTGACTTGCGCCGGAAGCGCCTGTGCCGCCATTAACAATATAAGAGCGGCGGTCGCCACCGTGCGCACCATGCGCAAGGCCGCGCGCAAATCTTCGCCGCTCTCGCGCGATTCCAACTGAAAGGCGCGCAGGCAATAAACCGCCTGCGTGAACGGATCGAACGCCATCCACGCCAGCGCCATCGCCGCCAGCCAGAACAACGGATTGCCCACGTAGTATGTCGCGCCGCGGCTGAAAACGGACTCGTAACCGGTGAGCATCCGCACCAGTTGCGGCAGCACCGCGAGAAGAATCAGCACATTCGCCAACAGGACCAAATACAACACGATCAGCAGAAGAAGGATACCCCAGCCCTGCCGTTGTTCGAAGCCGGCCAGCTTGCGCGCCTTGGCCATGAGTTGCGGCAAATCTAAATCCTCGCGGTCCGCCAGCACCGCCGCGCTCCGGTAGAATGCCGCCATCCACGGCAGCGGCAGGATCAAGCCGGCCGCCAAGGCCATCGCCAGCGGCTTGGTTCCGCCGAGGAATGCCTGGCTCGAAACCAGCCGCCAAAGGCGCCGGCGCGTCCTCGGCAACTCCGGCCGCCCGCCGATCTGGCGGTGCAAGCGCCCCCCGAAAACCGCGCGCCAGCAGTTCATCCAAAGGAGCAGCACGGCCAGCGCGAACGCCTCGATTGCGCAAGTTAAATCCGGCGTGCCCGATGCGTGGAGTTGCGTCATATCGTTCCAGAAGACCAACAGGCCTAGCACAAACGGCACGCTGCCGACGCCGTGACACACAAGAGTCGCCAGCGGCGCCGCCCGCAACGCGTGCACTGCTTCTTCGAGCAGGTCGAGCGCGCTGGGCCGCTCTAACGGATGCGCCATGTGTGCTCCGCATGCGCCGCGATTTCCACCAGAATTTCGCCGCCGATGTAGAAGATCAGCCACGACAGCGCCAACCCGCCAAGTGCCGCCACGGGGGCAAGCAGAGCGCGGGAGCGACGCCGGCGCGTGGGGCCAGCGCGGGCAACGGCCGGCAAGCATGCCGCGCACAGCAGCCGCGATTCATGTTCGGTTACGCACTCCCTGCAGAAATCGCGGCCGCACGCAGGACATCGGCAGACCGCTTCCCGCAGCTCATGGTTCCAGCAGCGCTGATGAAGGAGCACGCCCGTCATTCCGGTTTGAAGGATAGCACGAACCCCGCGATCGCCAGCAGCGCCGCGCCCCCGCTATATATAGGACGCACGATTCCGGAGCGCGGGCGAGCCCGGATGGCCATGGGGCCGCGCCTGCCGGCCAGCGCCCCATGCATGGCGTCGGCAATCATCTGGGCATACGTAATGCCGCCGATGAATAGCAACGCTACAATCGCCAGCCGCTGCATGCCGGTGCGCAGGATGCCGCGATATTTTTGCACAAAAATCCCGATGGCGCTCGCGACCTGCACCACGGTCAAAGCCACGGACACATCCGCCAGCCACGATATCGGAGAGCGCGTCAGGTAATAGGCGGCCACCGCATCGGCGAAGAGGCTGGACAGGAAGATGTCCGAAACCCAGGTGCGGCTGCGCGCCGCGGCGGGCGGCCGGCCGCTTGTGGCGTGAGGACTCGCTAACTCCGGCGGCCCCAGCGCGCGCATTTCGACCGCTTCGGCCCAGTTCTCCGTAAATACTCCTTGGACTTGGGCAATGCGTTGCTCCAGCTCCGTCAGCGCCTTGCGCGCCGTCCACATGCGGTAGACGGAGGCCAAATCCTCGCGGCTGACGGCCGTATACAGCCTGCATGTGCAACTTTGCGCCAATGAAATGTATATCCAGACGCCCGACAAAGCAGCCAGCAGCAGCCACAACCAGCCGGCCAGCGCGGGCAGGAGCACGCGCACGAACAGGACGCCAGTCAGCAGCAGCACGGCAGCGGCCAGCACGGGCGTCGAGACCACCCAACGCGGAACCTTGGTAATGACAATGGCCTGAAGGTCGCGAAAGTAGAATCTCTTGTACTGCTCCTGAAACTTCGCGGACTTGACCGATAGCAAGTGATCCACGCCAGTCCACAGGCTAGCCGAGAAAATGACCCCCCGGCGGCTGCCGGGAAGCTTGCGGTAGATCTGCCTGGTATCCGCCATCGTCACCTCCTGGCCTTCAGCACAAGATAAGCGATGCCCCAGATCCAGCCCCCGATCTCGCACAACGCGATCGCGGCGGCCAGCACCGATCTCCAGCGCCATCGCCGCACCAGACTAAGCGGCCGGTTCCAATAGCGTAACGCGATGAACAGCGCGATAGGCGCGGAGATCGCGGTGAAAGGCCACAGCAGCAGGGGCGCCACAGCCACAATTAACGCCGTGGAGTCATACAGCGTGCGGGCGTTTTCGAACTCGACCGTTTTGGCCTGGTATTCGCCCGCCGCGAAGCACGATGGGCACCACACGGCGCCCTTGAATTCGACCGAGCAGAGCTGGCAAACAAACCGCCCGCAACGGCTGCACGCCGCCACGGCCCGCTTGCCCGGATGATCGAAGCAGGCGGCCTCCCCCTCGGCCGCGGCCTCGGTAGCCACCGGACCGCTGGGCGCATAGAACAGGGCCGGAAAGACGCGCACGATGCTCGTAGCGCCGCACTCCGGACACAGCGCGGCATGCTGCGCGGAAAGTTCCCACTTGGGCAGCGGACGGTAGCAGCGGTTGCAAGGGACTGACATTTTCGTCCGATTCAGTATACACCGGGGCTAAATGCTAAAACACCGTACGATTATGCGTCTCCCGCTTGGTCGCCAGCGCGTAGCGCGGGTCGACCGGCCCGCCATCGAGGATGCGCGCGGCGGCATACTCGCCCACCGCGGGGCCGTGCTTGAAGCCATGCCCCGAGCCGCCCCCCACCAGCCAGACGTTGGCTAAGTCCGGGTGCCGGTCGATCAGGAAATCGCCGTTGGAGGTGTTCGCATACTGGCAGACGCGCGCTTCGACGAGCGGCGCATGCCGCAGGGCGGGCAAGCGTTGTCCGAGGAAATCGCGCGCGGCGGCGAGCGAGGCGGCGGATGGGACGCGATCGGCGGTGTCCGGGTCGATGCTTGGGCCGTGCTGGTCGAGCGCGATTTTGACCCCGCGATTTTCCAGATCGGGAAAACCGTAGGGCCCGCGCGGATCGCTGAAGTCGATCCACACCGGCATGGCCGGCGGAGAGAAGCGCGGGTCCCCGGGCGGTGTGCCAAAGAAGAACGCTTCCTGGCGCGTGGGCGCGATACGTTTGACAAGCAAATCGGGAAACACTTTTGGCAGCCAGGGACCGCAGGCGAATACGAACGTGCCCGCGCGTATAGTCGCGCCGCTGGTGGTCGCGACTGCCGCGAGCGAACCCGTGCCGCTTGGCGCGGCGGCCGCTTCACGCAAAAACTCGACGCCGAGGCGCACGCCATCCTGTACCACGGCCCCCACGGCGCGGCGGGCCATCAAGGCGCCGCTTTCGGGCTCGAAGATGCCCCATGTGGCTGGGGCGAACTCCATTTGGGGGTATCGTGATTTCAGATCTAACGGGCTGAGCGCCTCAAAATGCGCGCCGCACTTGGCCAGGGTCTGGCGGGTGTTTTCAGTATAGGCATCGCCTTCGGACGCGGTCCACAGGACGCCGGTCCGGTGAAACAGCGCCTGGCCGGTCCGATGGCAGAACGCTTGCCACAGCGTAAGCGAACGCATCGCCGAGCGCGTGTAAATCTCATCGGCGCCGTAGCCCATGCGAATGATGCGCGATTCGCCGCCGGAGCTGGACCGCGAGTTCGCCGCGCCATAGGCGTCCAGCAGCACTACGCGCTGACCGGCTTGGCGAAGATGGTGCGCCGTCCACGCGCCAAACACACCGGCGCCGATTACGGCTGCGTCGTAGAGCATGCGTTCATGGATATTCTAATCGAGTGGTGCGGACGTGGGCGGCAGTAACAGCCTGAAACAGGCCAGAACTACCAGCATCAACGCCAAGCACGCGACGATGCCGGGGTTGAAGGTCAGATCCGTTTCCAACTCACGCAGCAGATTGCCCCAGGAGGGCAGCGGGTCGGATACGCCCAGCCCGAGCAGTCCCAAGTTGGCTTCGCTCAGGATGAACAGCGGGATAGAAGTACAAAACTGGGCGAGCAGCACGGGCTTGAGGTTGGGCGCCAGGTGGCGGAGCAGCAGGCGCAGGCCGTGGCACCCGCAGGCGCGCGCTTGCAGCAGGAAATCCGAGTCGCGCATGTCGCGCACGCCGGCGCGAATCACGCGCGCGGGCGCGGCCCAGCCAAGCGCGCCCAGCAGCGCGAACGTGACGAACACGGAAGCCGCCGGCGAAACATTCAGGGGCATCAGTGCGCGGGCGGCGATCAACAGGAAGATCCAGGGCAGGGAGAGCATCAGGTCGATGGCGCGCGTGGCAATACGGTCCAGGACGCCTCCGCGGTAGCCGGCGAGCCCGCCTATCAGAGTCGCGAGCACCGTCGAGAACACGGCCGCCGCGGGCGCCAGCAGCAGCGAGATACGGGTGGCGGCCAGCAGACGGGCCAGGCGGTCGCGGCCCAGGGCATCCGTGCCTAGGGGGAATCGCCAAGAAATGCGCGCGCCGGGAAAATCGCGAAACTGGTGCGCGTAGGATGCGTCGGCGATGCGGTCGGAGAACAACGCAGCCAGAAACAGCATCGCAAGTAAGATCCAGGCGAGTTGGCGCAGGCGGAGAGACCGGGAGACAGGAGACAGGAGACAGGACACAGAAGACAGAAGACGGAAGCCGCGGGCGCTATTCCGACTCCTGACTCCTGGCTCCTGACTTCTGCCTTTCGTCATGCCCGCGCCTCCTTCCGCCCGGTAGAGAACATGCCTGCCAGGGCATTCGCCATTTGGGTGGCCAACGTGACCAACATGGTTAGGGTGACCAGCAACGGCAGGTCGCGCGCCAATGCGGCTTTCCAGGCGAGTTGGCCGATGCCGGGGAAATCGCAGACGACTTCCACGGCGACGGCCGCGCCGAATGCCATGCTCACGGACACGCCGGCCAGCGCCAGTGTCTGCGGCGCGGCCACCGGGACGACGTGCCACAACAAAATTCGCGCGGGGCCGATGCCGCGTGCCCTGGCCGCCATCACATGGGGTTGGGAGGCGGCGTGCGCCAGCACATTCCGGAGATACTGAAAGACTCTCGGAAACACGGTCAGCGCCACGACGGCGCGCACCGGTCCGGCGTAGGCAAAGATCAGCAGCGCCAGGGCGGCGGATGGCACGCACAAGAGCAAGCCGCTCAGGCCGGCGGCCAGAGCATTCCAAATCCGGGTGGGATAGATCGCGCCTGGCAATGCAAAAGCCAAGGCCAGCGCCCATCCGCCGAGGAGTCCGGCCGCCATCAGTTGGGCCGTCACGGGCCAGCGCTCTTGGAGCAAGCCGGCCACCGGGCGATTCCAGTTGCGGGATATCCCCAAATCTCCGCGGAACATGGCGGCCGTGTGGCGCACCGAGTAGGCCAGGAAACTACCCTGCTCGGGCCGCGCGGCCTGGAGCGCGCGCAGGGCCGCCACGTCGCGCGTGGGATCGAGTTCGTGTTGGTCCACGCCGAAGCCTGGACTCAGGCGCACCAACGCAGCGGTCAGAAAGCCGCCTAACAGCACGGTAACCGCGAGCGAAAACAGCAGATGCGCCAGATGCTTCACGGTGCGCATCAGTTCACCGGGGCGGGCCTATCGGTATTCCCGCCTGGCTCGTGCGGCAGCAGGTGGATCCCGTTGGCGCGGCCAGCCTTGTTCAAATGTTTCGATTTATACATCCGGCGGTCGGCTTCGGCGAGCAACTGCTCGGCATCCGAACCGTCGTCGGGATAGAACGCTTCACCCACGCTCAAAGCGATGACGCCGACGCCCGACACCGTGCCGGCGGCGTCGCAGGCGATGCTCTTGAATTCCGAGATGCGGCGGTTGACGGCTTCCCGGTCGCTGCCCGCCAGCAGGATGACGAATTCGTCGCCTCCCATACGTGCCACGTAGTCGTACTCGCGGCAATTCTCGCGCAGCACGTCCGCCACGTAACGGAGCACTTTATTGCCTTCCAGATGGCCGAAGCGGTCGTTGACCTGTTTGAAGCCGTCCACATCGCAGACCAGCACGGTAAGCGGTTCCAGGGTCCGCCGGCAGCGCGCCAATTCGCTGTCCAGGCGCAGGAATAGCGAGCGGGCGTTGGGGAGCATGGTCAGGTAGTCGGTGGTGGCGGAGTCCTCCGCAAGCCGGAAGCGCAGCGCGTTCTCGATGGCCATCGAGACTTTGGAACTGATCGCCAGCAGGATGCGCAAGTGATCGCGCGAGAAGGCGTCCTTGTCCGCGCGGTAGAGCGTCAGCGCACCGATCACGCCATTGACTCCTTCGAGCGGCACGGAGAGGGCCGAGCGCAAGGTGCTGAACTTGGCTGGATCGTTCAGATATCCGGACTCGACCGCAGGGTTGCCGTTGAGGATGCTTTTGCGGTTCTCGGCTACCCAACCGGAGAGGCCTTCGCCCATGGGGATTTCGAGCGAGGAGAACAGGCGGTAGTTCTCGCCGTTCACGAAGTGGGGGATCAGGACCTTGCCGCGGTTGACATAAACGGCGATGGCATTGTACGGAACCATCTTCTTCAGGCGCATGGCCACCACCGACAGAGTCTCATCCAGACTTAGCGAATTGCCTAGGTCCTGGGTCAGCTCGAAGAGAAGCTGTACTTCCTGGCGCGCGGCCGCGATGGATGCCAGAAAATCGCCTTCCCGTCTCGCGCCGTTCGAATGCGCGACTTCGAAGCCCGCGGCCGGCTCATTCCCATTGGAGATTTTGAGGTCCGTGGATAGCTTGGTGGCCCGCGCGGGCTGCGCCTGGGCCATCTGTTCCAGTGCCCTGTAGCGGCGTGCGAGCACCTCCACCACGGCTGGATCCAGGCCCTTGCCGGACATGCCGGCGACCCGTTGCATGGCTTCATCGAGCGGCAGGGCGCGGCGGTACTGCCTGTCCGCCGCCATGGCATCCAGACAATCGACCGCGGCCAGGATGCGGGCGCCCAAGGGGATTTGCTCGCCTTTCAATCCGTCCGGATAGCCGGAACCGTCCCACCGCTCGTGATGCGCGCGGACCAACGGCACGACGGGATACGGGAACGCCACGCGCTCCAATATCTCGGCGCCCACCACCGGGTGGATCTTCATTTTCTCGAATTCTTCGGGAGTCAAGCGCCCCGGCTTGGAGATGATGTGCTCGGGGACCGCCAATTTGCCGATGTCGTGCAGCAGGGCCGCCGCGCGCAGCGCCTCCAGGTCCGGCTCGGACAACCCCATGTCCTTCCCGATTTCGACGGCGTAAACGCGCACCCGGCGCAGGTGCTCGTGGGTGGTCTGGTCCTTGGCTTCGATGGCCAGCGCCAGCGCTTCAATGGTGCGCAGGTGCAGGCCGGCCATCTCTTCGACGTGGCGTTTCTCGTCCCCCAGGCGCTCCAGGTACATCCGGTAGGAACGGTGGATGAAGTAAATGATCGGCAGCAGCAGCACGGAGCCCTGCCAGTGCACTTCCCGGCTGAACAGGTTGATCATCCAGGCAACCGACGCACCCATTATGTAGAACGGGAAGGTCCAGAAGTGCGTCTCGCGCCAGGTCTTTCCCAGCGGTTTGCGCTCCGCAAGAGCGATGGCGGCCGCGATGGGAAAGGTGTTCAGCGCGAAGTACAGGAGCGCCGCCACGACCAGCATGAACGGGCCGGTGGTCCCAAACGCGTAGATGGCCGGCCAGTGGTAGAACCGGTAGGCGATGGCGATAGCCATGCCGGTGTTCGCGACGCTGAAGACCACAGGGACGGGCCGAGGCCTTTGCCGGCCTTTCCAGAGACACTGAATCAGCGTCCCGGCGCAACCTATGACCATGGTCTCGCCGAGGGACATTTCCGCAATGCCGATCAGGCTGAACAGGAAGCTGACCGACAAGGTGCTGGGTATCCCGGGCAGATTGACCTTCATGCCGGAAGCCAGGCTTGCCAGGACCAGGTAGAAACAGAAGCGCGGGATGTCCGCGGACTGCCGGGGATATGGGGCGGTGCCGATGAAAACGGCGCCGATGGCGATGAAGAGAGCGGCGAAGATGCGGGCTTTCGGCGGCATCGCGGGTTACTCCACGTTGGGAGCCGCTGCCTTACGGCCGCGGCGCCGGCAGCTAGCTATTGGCCGACACCAGCTATGAACGAAAGTTGTATTCATCAAGCGAGAAATATCTTGCACTCGAACGGCGGGTACCATATAGTTATAATTAATTGTAAATGGCCCGACTTTCAATAGTTACTTGAATATTATCAGGTACCTGAAGTACCACGGTTGTGAATTGCACAATCCGGACTTAACGATGGATAGCAGGGTGAGTTACCCAAAGTTAGCATGGGAGGAACAAGAGACATGTCAAGCGGGTTTGCCACGAGCGCATCCGAAGCGGGCGTTTTGGCTTCTCTTTTAGCGTCCGACCGGAGTGGAGCGCATGTGGCGCGCGCCAAGATCCGGCGGTTCCTGCCCTCGGCGCCGGTGACCCAGGAGCAGGCTGGAATCAGCTCCGCGTTGATCGAAGATCTATTCCTGCGCCATGTGCACCTGAAGAGATGCAACACGATTAACGCGGTAAGCGAGTCGATGGCTCTGGCATATCCGATCGTGGAGCGCGTCTTTCGAGACGTGCGCAATCAGCGGATGCTGGAAGTGAGCGGCATGGTTGGAGACGACTACGTCTTCACGCTCACGGGAGCGGGACGCACAATGGCGGCCGAACGCTGCCGGATGTGCCAATATGCGGGGCCGGCGCCGGTCAGCCTGAACTCGTATCGGCAAGCCATTCTGGATCAAAAACCCCAAGTGGCAGTCAACCGGTCGGCGTTGCGCCTGGCGTTCGGAGACCTGGTGGTGACCGACCGGATACTCGATCAATTGGGCCCGGCGCTGGTGGCGCAGAACTCGATGTTCCTATACGGACCGGCAGGCACAGGCAAGACCAGTCTGGCCGAGAGGCTGCTGCGCGTCTACGGAGACCAACTCGTGATGCCCTATGCCGTAGAGGTGGACAATCAGATCATAGTCTTATTCGATCCCGCGGTACACGAGCGGGTGCAGATCGAGATGGAGGACGCCGACCCGCGCTGGATGGTGTGCCACCGGCCTTGCGTGATCGTGGGCGGCGAGCTGATTCCCAGCATGCTGGAGCTGCGGCGGGACGATTCCTCCGGAACCTACGCGCCGCCGGTGCAGATGAAGGCCAACGGGGGCATGCTGGTGATCGACGATTTCGGCAGACAATTGATCTCGCCGCGCGATCTGCTCAACCGCTGGATCGTACCGTTGGACCGGCGCGTGGATTATCTGGCCCTGAATTACGGCGTGCGATTCCAAGTTCCTTTCGAGGTGATGATCGTCTTCGCCACCAACCTGGAACCGAGCGAACTGGCGGACGAAGCCTTCTTGCGCCGCATCCCGAACAAGATTCTAGTGGACGCCATTGCCCCGGAGGTCTTCGACGAAATCTTCCGGCGCGTGTTGGCGGCGCACAAAATGACCTGCGAGGAAGGCGCCAGCGAGCATCTGCGCAAGCTTTGCCTGAAACGCGGGGGCGATCTGAGACCGTGCTACCCCAGAGACATGTGCCGGATTATCCAGGCAGTGAAAACATACGAAGAGCAACCTTTAGGAGTTAGCCGGACCGACCTGGAGCGCGCGGTCGAATTGTTCTTTGGAACCATGAAGGCCGGGCATTCGAATTAGACTGCTTCCCGGCCGTGCTTCCTCCCAGGCAGGCCCTATGAGGTGAAACGATGCGTGTTCAACATATTCGAGACATCCGCAGCGGCGAACGGCGTCCCTTTGAAGGCGCAGTTCAAGTTTCCTGGCAGACCCGCTCCGGCGAGATGCAGACAATTCGCGCGAAGTGCGTCGATCTATCGGATCAGGGCGCCAGGATCGAATGCGAAAGTCCTATCGATTTTCGTGCGAACGTCTACGTGCAGGCGCCCGCTTACGGCCTGATGGGCAATGCTTCGGTGCGCTACTGCCGGCGGAGCGGAATGAAACATATTATCGGATTACTGTTCAACTCGCCGGCCGGTGAAGCGGACCAGGGCAGAAAACGCCTGATCCAGAGCCGGACGAGCACGGAGAAATGACAACCCCATGCAAATTGACCGTAGCATTCGTACGATGACGGCCCAGGAGAAGAAGGCCAAACGGGAGTGGGGCACAGCCGCCTGCCAAGTGCGGGGATGCGCCGCGCGGGCGGCCTACCTGCTGCATGAAACCTTGCCCGGCGAATCCGACAGTGGCGAGTGGTGGCAATACTGCTGCGCGAAGCACGCCAAGCAATTCGCGGACCGGCACGGGCTGGAGATGCCCGCCGCGGCCTCCAAGGCGTCGCGCAGCCTGGTCGTGCAGTAGGACAGGTCCTCCTGGTCTGTCTTGCCTGACCAACTCCATCCCAGGCTAGAATGGAGGCATGCAAAACAGAGGGATTCTGCTCGGCGCCGCGGTTCTTCTTGCCGCCGCTTTCTACGCCGCCGACGTGAAATTGGCGCCGCCCTACGCGACACCCTCCGTCAATAATGGTCCGCACGTGATTCCGCAGCCGGCGGGCGCGCAGTTGCACGTCCCCGCGGGGTTCTCGGTCGGCTTCTACGCGGACAACTTCGAGCGCCCCCGCTACATGCTGCTGGATCCCCGCGGCGAACTGTTGCTCAGCGACGCCACGGACGGTCCGAATGGGACCGTCTACGCGATGCCGCTGAACCAAGCCGATGGCTACCAGACGCACGACCGCAAGAAGCTGATCACGGGTCTGGACCGCCCTTACGGGCTGGCGTTCTGGCACGAGTATCTTTACGTGGGCGAGCCGGAGTCCATCAAGCGTTATAAGTACGACACGAAAACCATGACGGCCGGGCCGGGCGAAGAAGTGATATCGCTGAAGGGATTCGGTCACGGCCATTGGACGCGCAGCCTGCTGTTCGACCGCGCGGGCCAAAAGCTCTATGTGGGAGTCGGCTCGGGTTCCAACGTTTCGCCTGGAGAGTATCCCGTGCGCGCGGCCATCAATCGTTACAATCCGGATGGCAGCGGCTCGGCGGCTGCAACTGACGCCCTCTATGCCTTTTGACGCCTCGCCCGCCTTGCGCGATATCGAGCGCCATATCGACCTCGCTACTCAATTCGTCGCGGGGATGGATCACGATGCGTTTCGGGATGGCGCGCGCACGGTTTATGCCGTATCCCGGTGCCTTGAAATCATTTCGGAGGCGTCCCGTCGTCTCCCGGATGAGATGAAAGCCCGGTACCCGGTACAACTGGCCTTACCGCCCTTGCGGGATGGTGTCGCCCGTGAAATCGTCGCTTTCGAATAGGCTGGCCAACTACCGTAATCGCTTGCAATGCGCCGCATCCGAATTCAACTCGCCTATGACGGCACCGATTTCCACGGCTGGCAAGTGCAGCCCGGCCTGCTCACCATTCAAGGCGTGCTGGAATCCGTGGCCGGCGAAATCGAAGGCCGTCCGGTACACGTGGCCGGCTCCGGCCGCACCGATGCCGGCGTACATGCCCTGGCACAGGTGGCCGCCTTCAACATTGATAATCCCGTCCCGCTGCCGAATCTCCGCAAGGCAATGAACCGGTTGCTGCCCCCCTCCATCCGGGTGCTCTCCACGGAGGAAGCCGCGCCCGACTTTCATCCCCGCTTTCAAGCCCTGGCCAAAACCTACGAATACCGCATCGTGCGCGCCGAAGCCTGCCCGCCGTGGGAATGGCGGTATGTCCATCATCATCCCTATCCACTGGACCTGGATCGCATGCTGTCCTGCGCGGCAGTCCTGGAGGGGGAGCACGACTTCAGCGCGTTTGCGGCATCCGACGACCGGGACGACGAAGGCAAAACGAAGGTGCGCACCATCTTCGAGTCGCAGATCGAAGCCCGGCCGGACCGCCTGATTTACCGCGTGCGCGGCAGCGGATTTCTGAAGCACATGGTCCGCAACATCGTGGGATCGCTGCTGGAAACCGGTCGCGGCAACCTCGATGCATCCGGGCTGTGCGCGCTGCTGAGGCCGGGCTGCCCGCGCAAGCCCGGCCCCACAGCGCAGGCGAAGGGGTTGTTCCTGGTGAGCGTTGAGTATCGGTAGCAGCGCGGCAGGAAGCGCTTGCTTGGTGGGAAGGACGCGAACGACTGCCGAAATTTGGTCCGGTGCGCCAGGGCCGATCTCGACGAACATCTGGCAATACGTCGCCAAGGAAAGTACCACCATGCACGCGGACTTGAAGCGCTATTGGATCGGTGACCACAGCAGCCCGTCCGGGTTCAGTCGGGCGCCAAAGCGGAAGCATATCGGCTTTTGAGTGCGGGGTCCTGTTCCTCCTTCCGCAGCAGACAGTCCCCAATCGCCAGCAAATCGATTTCCGTTCCCATGAAACAGCGAAACGCGTTTTCCGGAGTACACACTATCGGCTCGCCACGGACATTGAAGCTGGTGTTGACCAGCACCGGGCAACCCGTGCGCCGCTTGAACCGCGAGAGCAAAGCGTGGAAGCGCGGGTTGGTTTCCCGATGCACGGTTTGCAGGCGCGCGGAATAGTCGACGTGTGTTATGGCGGGCACTTCCGACCGCATCGCGCGCAGGGCATCGAAGCCCTTCAGGGACCGTTCGCCGTCGCTCAGTGGGCGACGCCTCCACGGAGCGACGCCGGCCACCAGCAGCATGTAGGGGCTGTCGCCCTCGAACTCGAACCAGTCGCTCACATCCTCCCGCAGCACGGCTGGAGCAAATGGGCGAAACGATTCCCGAAATTTGACCTTCAGGTTGAGCGCGGATTGCATGCCCGCGGCGCGCGGGTCGGCCAGAATCGAGCGGTTGCCCAGCGCGCGCGGTCCGAACTCCATGCGGCCTTGAAACCATCCCAGCACCTGTTGCCGGTCCAGCGCCTCGGCGCACGCATCCAACAGGGCTTCTTCGGGCAACACCGTGAAGCGGGCGCACGCGGTCCGCAGGCGTTGCTCGATTTCGGGCTGCGCGAAGTCCGGGCCTAGAAATGCGCCTTGCATGGCATCCAATTCAAGGACAGGCCGGGAGGGCCGGGAGGCCTGTCCGGCTGCGTAGAGGTGATACCCCGCCAACGCCGCCCCCAGCGCTCCGCCGGCATCGCCAGCCGCCGGCTGAATCCACAGCCGCTGGAACGCCCTGTCGCGCAGCACCTTGGCATTCGCCACGCAGTTGAGCGCCACTCCCCCGGCCATGCACAACGCTTCGGCTCCCGTCTCGGCCGCCAGCGACCGCGCCAGCCCCACCACAATCTCATCCACCACAGCCTGCGCGGAAGCCGCCACATCCGCGTAGTGCTGCGTCAGTTTCCCCTCCGGCAGCCGCCGCGGTGCGCCCAGCAATGCATCGAACCGGCGGTTCGTCATGGTCAGGCCCGTGCAGTAGTCGAAGTAATCCAGGTCCAGGTGGAACGTGCCGTCATCCTTGATGTCGATCAGACGGTCGCGAATCAGCCCGGCATATTTGGGCTCGCCGTAAGGCGCCAGACCCATCAGCTTATATTCGCCCGAGTTCACCCGGAAACCGGCATAGTAGGTGAAAGCCGAATAGAACAGCCCGAGGGAGTGCGGGAAATGGATTTCGCGCAGTATCTCCAGGTGACTGCCATTGCCCATGGCCGCCGAGGTAGTGGCCCATTCGCCTACACCGTCCATGGTCAGCACGGCCGCAGCCTCATTGAACGCGAATGGCGAAGGGTAATAGGCGCTGGCGGCGTGGCTCAAATGATGCTCGGCGAAGAGCAATCGCCCTTCAAAATCGAAACCAGGCCCAAAGCCGCGCAATGCATTCCGTAGCAGCTTTTTCTGAAACAGCTTCTCCCGGATCCAAAGCGGGAGGGCCATCGCGAAGGAGCGCAGACCATGCGGCGCGAAGGCCAGGTAAGTCTCCAACAACCGCTCGAATTTCAGAAATGGCTTGTCGTAGAAGACGACGTAGTCGATCGCTTCCAGCGGCACTCCCTCGCGCTCCAGGCAGTAGGATACGGCGTGGCGAGGGAAGCGCGCATCGTGCTTGCGGCGGGAGAAACGCTCTTCCTGCGCCGCCGCCACGATCTGTCCATCGCGCACCAGCGCCGCCGCGCTGTCGTGATAGAATGCCGAGATTCCAAGAACGCGCATAGTCCGCGGTACGCTTCAGAACAGCGTGTAGATGAAGGGTGCGATCGCGGAACTTTGGGCCAGCGCCAGCAACGCCCCGAATACCAACACCATCAGGATAATCGGCAGCAGCCAGAACTTCTTCCGGACTCGCAAGAATGCCCAAAATTCGCGGGCAAAGGACATCTCTTTTCTCCTAAAGCCGAGTGGGCGGGATGGTATCCTGCGCGCCGATTGGAAATCGGCGCAAACTGGGCCGATTAACAATCGGCCCGCAGGTTGACAACCTGCCCCACAACCAAATTGACCCACAACCTAGAACTGATGGGACATGCTCTCGGGGGAGGGGCCTGGCGGCCGGCGCTCCACCCAATAGCTCTTGCAGCTCTTGTCGATGCGGCGCCGCAGCGGATCGCGCACGAAAAGGCGGCGCGCGAGGCCGAACGGGGTGATGACCAGAAAGAACAGCAGCGCCATCGAGACCAACCCGATCGTCCGGCCCAGGATATCCGCAAACTTCCGCCCCAGCCAAGCCACCGGATGCAGCAGACCGGGCCGCAGCAGCAACACCAGCAGGATTACGCCGGAAACACCCAGCGCCCACCAACCCACCCGTCGCCCCCGCAACAGGGGCGCGCACGCTAGTAGCGCAAAGGTGCAGGCTATCCCAACACCGGCCCACCGGTCGGACAGCTTGCGCTCCTCGGTCCGGTCGAACTGTTCATGCAGGTCGGGGTTCGCCAAAGCGTTATGAACATTATTCTAGCGCACCACCGCCCGCCAGCGGCCATCGTATTCTGCGAGACTCAGTAGATGGTACTGTTCGGGCCTTCCAGGACAGAACACCGGCGATTTGCTCTGCTCCCAGTCATGGGCGCAGTATTTTTCTTGTCGGGCTTTTCATCACTGATCTATGAAGTGGTCTGGATGCGCCGTCTGGCGTTGTTCTTTGGGAGCGATGTCTACTCGGCCGCGCTCACCCTGAGCGCATTTATGGGCGGCCTCAGCTTAGGAGGATTGATTGCCGCACGTTACGCGGACCGCCTCAGGCGGACGCTGTTCTGGTACGGCCTGCTCGAAATCTGTATCGGGCTATACGCCCTGTTTTTCCCCGGTTTTCTAAACCTGTTTTCCCATCAATACCAGAGCATTTATCGCGCGTATTTCGACACCGCGCCGTGGCGGTACCACGGTTTTCGCATTCTGGTGGCAACCGTCACGCTGATCGTTCCGACAACCATGATGGGAGCTACCTTGCCTTTGGTGGTGAAATACTTCGCGCGGAATGGCGCGATCGGCAGACAGTCCGGGCTGTTTTATTCCATGAACACGTGCGGCGCGCTGACCGGCGTGCTGGCGGTTGGATTTATCTTTCTGCCGACTTTAGGCGTGAACGCCACCACCATCCTGGCCTGTGGCGTGAATATCCTCATCGGAGTCGCCGCTATAGTGTTTAGCTGGCTGCCCTCCGGCGATGCACCTTTGGAAATTCATGAGGAAGAACGTCCCGGAAACGGCACGACCGGGCCATGCACAGTGCCGCAGCGAGGCGCAACGAGGGCCGCGCTGATCGCTATTTCTTTTTCCGGCCTCGCCGCTCTGGCCCTGGAAGTCATCTGGATGCGGATTCTGGAGCAGTCCTTCAGTGCCACGGTATTCTCCTTCTCTATTATGCTGTCGTGTTTCCTATTCGGTCTCTTTTTCGGCAGCAACAGGATTTCCAGCCTGGTCGACCGCAGACAATCGTTGCTTCGCCTGTTTGGCTTCTTGGAGTTAGGCCTGGGCCTGCATGTGGCCTTCCTCGGTATTCTCGTCTATTTTGTGCCGCTATGCTTCAGTACGCTGCTTTGGCTTCTCACGGGAGTATCCGGAGGTAAGTTCGGTTTAGCATCTACAGTGGCGCAACTCGTCGTTTCTGCTTTCCTCATCTTGGTCCCCACAATTCTTATGGGGGCGGCGTTTCCGGTCGCAGTCAGGATCTGCACACCTGCGCTGGCCTCCATCGGCCGCGGTATCGGCAGCGTCTACGCGGCCAACACGGCGGGCGGCATCATAGGCGCATTGTTGGGGGGTATGGTTTTGATCCCAGCGGTTGGTACCCGCATGAGCTTGCTGGCGATCGCGGCCGTCTTTACTATCGCCGGGATCGTCCTTCTATACCAGCATGCCGGCGCTGGTTGGACCAGCCTCAGGGATCCCGGAACCGCCGCTGTGCTGATGTTTTCGCTTCTTAGCGCGGGCATTGTCCTCCTGCTGCCGAGGCAGGTCGTCACGAACTTTTATTATGCCGGCCGGGAAAAAGCTCAGGTAATCTATCACGGAGAAGGTATTGCCCACAATGTGGACATCATAAAAACATCCAAGGGCATTACGATCATGCAAGTGAACGGGACGCTGGAAGCGGACACCACTTATGCCCAGCGGCGGCATTTTATTCTTAAGGCCGATCTGCCCCTACTGCTGCACGCGGACCCGCAAAACGTGGCCGTCATCGGCCTCGGCCTCGGAATCACTTTAGGTGCTATCGATCGATATCCAAATGTCCGGAACATTGAGGTGATCGAACTCACCCGCGAGATGGTTGACGCCCAACGCTATCTCGAGAACGTTTCTGGGGGAGTGCTAAGGAGCTTGAAGATTCATCTCCGCATCGACGACGGCCGCAACTTCATGGCTATGACCGACCGGCAGTTCGACATGATCACAGCCGATCCCATTCATCCGCGTGTCACAGGCGTCGGATACCTCTACACGAAGGAGTATTATGAGTCGATCAAGCGTTGCCTGCGGCCTCGGGGAGTAGTGTGCCAGTGGATGCCGATGTACCGGATTTCGAGGACCTCCTTTGATGTCGCCTTTCGAACATTTGTGTCCGTCTTTCCAAACGCGTCGTTCTGGTACGTCCGGGGTCACGGCTTGTTCGTGGCGACGCAGGAGCCGTTTCTGATCGACTTCAATGCGTTGGCGGGGCGGATACGGGATCCCGCGGTCAGACAAGATCTGGACTCCATCAAGATCCATGATGCCCCTCAGTTGCTGGCGCATGTAATGATGGGGCCCGAACAGATTGCGCAATATCTCGCGAGCGCTCCGGGCCGCATATTGAATACGGATGATGACGCTTATCTCGAGTACCACACCCCGTTCGAACTCCTCGAATCTACGAAAACGATAGTAAAGGCGCTGACTGCGTATTCCGCACTGCCCATCCGTAACATTCGTAACGTGGAGAACCTCTCGGCCAAGGATAAGGAAGAATTGACGCAGGCATGGCACGATAGACAGGCAGAACTGATGCCGGAATTCGATATCGATATGGATTAAGGAATAGCGGCGCTGACGCATCCCGCGATCAGCGTGTTGGCTTTGACGTTGGGGTGCGCGTCCGCGGGCGTGATCCAAAGACCGGCTTCCGGTCCATGGCCCCGCAAGCAGCCGAGCAGGTCGATGGTCCGAATGCGCCGCGACGCCAGGTAATCCTCGATTTTCCGCTGATCTTTTTCGAACGGATATACGCCGTTGATCTGGTGCAGTTCCGGCAGGATCGCCACCAGCAGGCCCGTGCCATCCTGCGCGGTCACCGCCGCCAATCGGCCCAACGCGTCCGTAGCCGCTTCCAGGCCGGGGCTGCCATCGCGATAAAGCGAGGCGTAATAATCCCGCCAGCGCGGGCGCAGGCCGGCCACGCGCAGGGCGCCATCGAAGCGCGACACGGCGAAGGCCGCGAGGTAGCTGCGGCCGAGCAGTCCGGCGGTGCGTTCGCGCGGGACTGGCTCGGCATCGTTGATGAAATACTCCAGAATCACCAGGTCGGGATGGAAGGCGCGGCCGATGGTGAGGTAATGCTCGACCTCCTGCACGGTGTTATAGTTGCCCACACCGGCATTCAGCACCTCGAAGCGGCCGTGCCCAGCGGCGTTCAATTCGCGCTCCAGGATTTTGGGCGCGGTGCCGGCCAACGGAACGCCCCAACCGACCGTTGTGGAATCGCCCAACCACACAATGCGGTACACGCCGGGCGGTTTTTCGCGCGGGAATTCGCGGTCGCGCAGCCCCGTGGAATTGATCGAGAACAGGACTCCCATCAGGAAGGCGGAGCGGTTCGGCCGGTGTGCGAAACTGAGCCGCGGGTCGGGCACAGGCTGCTTGAGGGAGACCGCGTACTTCCACATCTCCATGGAAAAATCCAGGCTGCGCGCGAAGGCGACGCGCAGCACCACCTCCAGAAAGCCGGCAAACAACAGCATGGTGGCCGCCAGCAGCGCGCAGTTCAGCAGGACCTGGCGCACGCGGACGCGCGGCCGGGCGGGCTGCGGCGCTGCTTGCATTTAGCGGACCTCGCGAAATTTGCGCTCCACCAGCGGCCGGATATCCGGATAGATGCGCTGCGCCAGCACCATGTTGGCTTCGTCGTACACATGGCCAAGGTCGGAGAAATATTTTTCGGGCGGATTGAGAAAGCGCGCCAGATCGATGAACTCGGCTTCCGGATACGCGCCGCGCATCTGCGCAATCTGGCGGCTCGCCTCGGCGTAGATCATGTCGAGAGCGCGCAGCCACTGGAGCGCCGTTTCGCGGTCCAAGTGAAACGACTGCATCATCACCGGGACGGCGTGTTGGGGCGCGAATCCACCGGCCGGAGTCAGAATACAGACCGGCTGGTAGTGGTAAACCGCGGAAAGCTCGATCAGCTTTCGCCAATTCGAAAGGTAGTCCGCCACGTGGCTCCTGACGTAATCCCGGTCGGCAACGATCCGGCTGGCCGGGAGCGCATTGGTGCCGGCAAACGGCGCGTCGGCGGTGGGCGCCATCTTCCGCTGGTCGGGATGGAATCGCGCGCGCGCCAGGCGATACAAATTGCTGCGCTCGAGCGCCAGCCGCCACAGGGGCTGCTGCCGCTCCTGCCGGTAAAGGTCCCAGGCCTCCTGCATGGTTTGGAAATTGTAAGGGAAGTTCGCCCGCGATTCGTAGGTCAGCGGAAGGCCCAGGTCGTTGCCGCCGTCATAGAGAATCACGATATCGGGATGGTAGTCGACCACCGTAAACAATAGCTGCGCGATGGACTGCCGCGACACGCAGGATTGAATGCCGGCGTTGATCACTTCGATATCGCGGCCGGGGTACCGGTCGAGCAGAATCCTTTTGAGCGACCCCGGCAGCGCAGTGTCGAACGTGCTGGCCAGCTCGACCGCCGAGCCACCCAGGAAAGCGATGCGCAGTTGGCCCGGCGGCTTTTCTTTGGGCAACTCGTAGTGCGGCGAGGGGATGCGGAAACCGTCCTCGTTGGTGTACACGAATATCCGGCTCTTGAAGTGCGACATGGCGAAGGTTTCCTTCGTCTCGTAGGTATAGCTTTCGATGGGCCGGAACATGACGTACGGATAGAGGATGTTATAGAACGGCAGGATGAGGCGCGGCGGCGCGTGATAGGAGAGATAAATCTCGGCGGCGATGGCGCCTCCCACCACCGATCCGAGAACAATTAGACAATAGAGGAGGAACTTCCTTCCACGACTGGGCGGCAAACTGCAAGTATAGCGCGGGAACCCCTTTAGGGTATTTGAACAGAGCACACACCCCTGCCGGGCAGGAAAACAAAGAGCCGCAGTTCCCGTGGCGAGATCCCGCGCGCGTAGCCCCAGAACTCCTCCGCCGGCGCATTCTCACTTTGGATGGGGAGCGTGCGCGCCAGGCCTTTCACTGTTCCGATGTTATCGGTCATCAGAATATCGAGGCGGCGGCGCGGAGGACGGGCACCTATGCTGTCATCCAGCGTGAGAGTCCCGCGGACGCGGAAGGATGGTGGATCGCCACCAAGGGGAACGGCAGCGACCGTAGCGCGGCAATTCGATTGCTTATCCG
>Ga0182015_10002779_pt1 | contig 20546 bp, 14 predicted proteins | sample 712P3MmetaG_FD_120478 | JGI IMG/M metagenome (GOLD analysis project Ga0182015, IMG submission 120478) | Permafrost microbial communities from Stordalen Mire, Sweden - 712P3M metaG | ecosystem: Environmental > Terrestrial > Soil > Wetlands > Permafrost | place: Sweden: Stordalen | collected...
TCGCCGATATCGTAAATCGTACAGATGTTGGGGTGATTCAAGGCGGAGACGGCTCGGGCCTCGCGCTGGAAACGATTTAATGCCTCGGGGTTGCGGGCGAGCTCGTCGGTCAAGAATTTGAGAGCGACGAAACGGTGCAGGCGTGGGTCTTCGGCCTTGTAGACCACGCCCATTCCTCCGCCGCCAAGCTTTTCGACAATGCGGTAATGGGAGATGGTGTGGCCCGCGGGGAAGCCAGAATCGGCGATCAGGCGTGCGGCCACTTCCATCGCCGGACGCTCCATGAACCCTTCCGCGCGCTGATCGAGCATAAGCAGGGATTGGACTTCGCGCTCCAGCGCCTGATCGCCGGCGCAGGCCTGCCGCAGAAACGCATCGCGCTCTTCGGGCGCACGGTCCAATGCCGACTGGAGTACGTCGTCAACTTGTTTCCATCGTTCGGGATGCATCACGTTGGGGGAGCGCCGGTAGTTGCCCTGGTCAGTTCCCGGTAGAGCCAGGTCCTGGCCGCTCTCCAATCGCGCTTCACGGTGACCGTGGATACTTTGAGCACCTCGGCGGTCTCTTCGACGCTGAGACCGCCAAAGAAGCGCATTTCGACGACCTGCACTTTGCGTGGGTCGAGCCGGGCCAACGCGTTCATCGCGTCATCGAGCGCTATAAGATTCGTGTCCTCATCGCCGCCCACAATGGCCGCCTCATCGAGCGAGACGTGCAGCACGCCAGCTCCGCGCTTCAGGTTATGGCGCCGCGCATGCTCCACCAGGATGCGCCGCATTAATTGGGCAGAAACTGCGAAAAAATGTGCGCGATCCTGCCACTGCATGCGTTTATAATCCACCAGGCGCGTGTAGGCTTCATTTACTAAGGCCGTGGTTTGGAGGCTGTGGCCGGGGCGCTCACCTTTCATGTAGCGGCGCGCCAGGCGGTGGAGCTCGTCATAAACGATGGGCGTCAGCTTTTCCAGCGCGGCCTGGTCCCCGGCGCTCCAGGCGCGCAAGAGCGTGCTTACGTCGCCCCCAGCCGGCTCACCGGGTTGTGCCGCCTTCTGCATCGCTTATGGGCTGAATTATACCGCCGCTATGGGGATCCCAAAATTGTAGGGCCTTGCGTGATCCGCCCCTCACGCACTCTGCGCCTATTCAGGGTGAAGGAGCAAACATATGAAATCGATCCTAACTTCGATTGCCGCGGGCAGCTTGTTCGCCGCGCTTGCAATGGCGCAGACGCCAAGCTATACCGTCATCGACCTGGGCCCGGCGAACAACCCGTTTAGCGAGGCGAACTACGTGAACAATAACGGCTTTGTCGCTGGAATTGCGACCATTACTGGCGGCGCTCAACATTCCATGCTGTGGTACGAAGGAATATCGGGAGACATCGGCGTACCGGGACTGGGAGGACCGAACAGTGGAGCGGGTGGCGTCAACGAATCCGGCCTGGCGATGGGTGGCGCCGAGACTTCCTCTAAAGATCCAAATAATGAAAACTTCTGCGGTTACGGTACCGGCCTCCAATGTGTCGTGTTCCTGTGGCAAAACGGCGTGATCACGCAACTTCCGACGCTGGGAGGCGTCAACGCCGGTTACGGCTCAATCAACAATCAAGGCGAAGTGGCGGGGTACGCGGAAAATAAAAAGCGCGATCCACAGTGCCCATCCGGAGTTGCGCTCAACGGCAGCGGGCCTCAAGTTCTCGATTATGAAGCCGTGATATGGGGGCCAGGGAAGAACGAGATTCGGGAACTTCACCCGCTTCCTGGCGACACTGTCGGCGTCGCTTTCTGGATCAATGACAAAGGCCAAGCGGTCGGGATGTCGGGTACGTGCGCAAACACCCAACTTCCTGGGCCCGCAGCCTCGGCGCACGCTGTGCTCTGGGAAAACGGCTCGGTCACCGATCTCGGGAACCTGGGCGGGACGGCAAATCCTGCTTTGCTGGGGGTCGGAAATGCCGCTCTCGCGATCAATAACCGAGGTCAGGTGGCTGGTACTTCGGCCCTGTCCGGCAACACAACCCATCACGCCTTCCTGTGGACCTGGGACACGGGTATGCGGGACCTCGGCACACTTCCGGGAGACATTGTGAGCGCCGGCCTGGGGATTAACAACCGAGGCGAGGTGATTGGGAACTCGATAAGCCCGCCCGGACTGCCGAATGGTAATCCACACCCCTTCCTATGGAAAGACGGAGTGATGGCGGACCTCAACGCCCTAATCCCGGCGGACTCGCCGTTGCAATTGCTGACTGCTTTCTCGATCAATGATCGGGGCCAGATCGCAGGGCTCGGCGTAACGAGCGGCGGCGAGGTTCACGCTTACCTGGCGACGCCCGAACCACCTGTCACCTGCTGCGGCAACTAATGCCGCGTTGAAGCGCCGCTCAGTCTGACGACGAGTCAGTCCACCGTGGCGCTGGATGGCAGTGGCTCTACCAGCGCCTCGGGGAAATTGCTGGCCCTTGTTCTGTGGCAGAATACGGTGGTGCTCCAAGCACTGACCGAGCGCAAGGAATGGAAGTTCTTCGCCGTCCTACCGAAGGCGGACGCGGGCCTGGCTGCCGCATGGTGGACAGTCCTCCTGCTAAGAGGGATCCTGCCGGCGGGGTTCGCGATCGCGATGGGCGTGCTCGTCGGCGCGGTGCAACGCGGGAATGCTCTGACTGGTCCGCTCGCATTTGCCGGCGGGATCTTCGTGCTGCTGCAGGTGCTCAGCCCGATTCATCAGGCCGCCAGCGCCAACCTTGGCGATCGCACGGCCGCATGGCTCTATGACCGGCTTACCGAGGCCTGCGTGCGCCCGCCCGGTATGGGGCATCTCGAGGATCCGACGCTTACCAGCGACCTCACCGTGGCCCGCGATTTCGACCTTGGGATGACCGGGCCGCCGCTTGCGATCTCCCTGGATTTCATCGCGAACAGCATGGCCGAAATGATCGGTGGCGTGGCTTCCGCCGTGATCCTGGCCAGATACGCGTGGTGGGCGCCAATAGTGCTCGCGGGCGCGTGGCTGGCGACCCACTGGATTCTGAGCGACAGTGCGATCTGGCACGATCGCAACACCGAGGAAGTGCGCAGCGCGCAGCGGGATGCCGACTATGCTTTCCGCCTGGCGGTGGACCCGCCCGCAAGCAAGGAGCTGCGGCTATTCGGCCTGGCGGGCTGGACGATCGACCGTTTTATTTCCAAACGCACTCGCTTGCACGAGCTTCAGTACGCGGCCACGCGGTTGCGCGAGCGTCCTGTCATCTGGAGCATGCTCCTGGTCACCTCCGCGAATGTCCTGGTGTTCTGGTTGTTGGCGAGCGACGTAGCCCAAGGCCGCATTAGTCTCGGCGAAGTGGTGGTCTATGTGCAATGTGCCATCGGCGTGTCGATGATCGCGTTCGGCGGATTCAGTTGGGCGCTGGACGGAGCGGCTGCCCCGGTGGCCGCGGTGCTGCGGCTGGAGCCGGCCATGCGCCCCGCGGGCGAGTTGCGTTCGGGGGATCGCAGCGCGGATAAGATGCCTGCGCGCGAGATTCGTCTCCGCGATGTGACGTTCGGGTACCCCGCGGGCGGGTCGGCTTCTCCCGGCACTGGCGTGCCGGTGTTGGAACACTTCGATCTCACGATTCCCGCCGGCTCGTCGCTCGCCATCGTTGGACAGAACGGGGCCGGCAAGACGACCATCGCAAAGCTATTGTGCCGGCTGTACGATCCGCAGTCAGGCGCAATCGAGATCGACGGCGTCGACATACGCAAGTTCGATCTCGCATCGTGGCGCTCGCGCGTCACGGCCGTGTTTCAGGACTTCATCCGCCTGGAGCTGCCGATGCGCGACAACGTGGCGCCGGCGGGCGCGCCAGACCATGTGGTGCGTGCCGCACTGGAGTCGGCGGGAGCGACGAACCTGGCCGCTCTGGACACCGTGCTGGCGCGCGGGTACGACGGCGGTACCGACCTGTCGGGCGGCCAATGGCAGCGCATCGCGCTGGCCCGAGCGCTCGCGGCCGTCCAGCTTGGCGCGGGCGTGGTGCTGCTGGATGAGCCGACAGCGCAGCTCGACGTGCGCGGGGAAGCGGAGATCTTCGATCGGCTGCTCACCGCGACACGGCATTGCACCACCATCCTGATCTCGCATCGCTTCTCCACGGTTCGGCAGGCCGATCGTATCTGCGTGCTGGAGCAAGGCCGGGTGATCGAGCTTGGCACGCACGACGAATTGATGGCGCTGGGCGGGCGTTATCGGACGATGTTCGATCTGCAGGCGCAGCGCTTCAATGTCCCGGAGGAGGAGGGCGCTACTTATGAAACCCTCTGAGAGCGCCATCGCCCCGCTGCCGCCCGCACTCGCGTCGATGTGGCGACTGTGCAAGCTGGGCTATCGCCACGAGCCGCGCTTGATGGTCGCGGCGTTCGTACTGTCGCAGCTGGCCGCGCTGCCCGATGCGCTGCTGGCGTTATGGCTGATGCTGCTCGGCAAAGGGGTGCTCGAGCACCGGCCCGGCCTGGTGCAAGGCGCGGCGATTGGCCTGGGCGTGTCGGTGGCCGCGACGTGGTTTCTCCGCACGGTGAGCACGCGGGTGCAGCGCCGCTTCCGCGACAAGGTGACGATCGCGCTCGAGTCGCACGTCGCGCTGCTACAGGCCACGGTCGCGACAGTCGCGCATCAGGAACGTCCGGAGTATCTCGATCGGTTGTCTGTGCTCCGCAATCAGGTGTTCGTGCTCGACCACATGTACATGTCGGTATTTTCCACCCTCGGATGGATCCTACGGCTGGGCATAACGATGGGACTGCTGGCGTCGGTTCATCCGGCGCTCATGCTGCTGGTAGTGTTCGCGATCCCCACCGTGTTGACGTCGACGTGGCGGCCGGAGGTGGAGAGATCCGCGCAGGAGCGTGGGGCGCAAACCAATCGGCTGGCGCGACACCTGTTCACCATCGCCACCACCGCGGCGCCGGGGAAGGAAGTGCGAGTCACCGGCATCGGAGAGCGCCTGGTTACAGAGCGCCGAGCGGCCTGGGAGCGCTGGTACGGACCGGTGGCGGCCGCTCGTTGGGGTTCGGCATGGTGGCACGCGCTGGCGTGGGCGATATTCGGCTTCGCGTATGTCGGCGCGGTGGTGTTCGTGTCGTCCGGCCTCCGCGCGCCGGCTAGCAGTGTGCTGCTGGTGCTAGCCGCGGGTGCCCGGCTGTCGGCGTACATCGGCGCCACCGTCGGCGAAATTGGATTTCTGCGCGGATTCTGGATGGACGGCTCACGGCGGCTCGCGTGGCTGGAGGACTACGCCGCCTCGGTTGCGGCGTTGGGCGATCTGCCGGTACCCACGGTGTTGCAGCGCGGCATCCGGTTCGAACACGTGTCGTTCACCTACCCCGGCACGTCGCGCGTGGTGCTGGAGGATGTGTCGTTGACGCTGCCCGCGGGCGCGGTGGTCGCGATCGTCGGCGAGAACGGAGCCGGCAAGACGACACTGGTGAAGCTGCTCTCGAAGATGTACGAGCCGTCATCAGGAGCCATCTTGGTGGACGACACGCCGCTGGCCCGCTTACCTGCCGGCGAGTGGCGGGCGCGACTGGCGGGGGCATTCCAGGATTTTTTCCGCTTCGAATTCCGCGCCGGGCACACGGTCGGTTTGGGCGACGTCCCCCGGATGGACGTTGAGCCCGCAGTGGTCGCGGCCGTGGATCGCGCCGGCGCCGCCGATGTGGTGGCCCGTCTGGCATCGGGCCTCGATACGCAGCTCGGTCCGACCTGGCCGGGCGGAGTGGAGCTATCGTTCGGCCAGTGGCAGAAGCTCGCGCTGGCGCGGGGCTTCATGCGGGATGAGCCGCTATTGCTGGTGCTCGATGAACCGACGGCGGCGCTGGACGCGGAGACTGAACACGCGCTGTTCGAGCGCTACGCCGCGGCGGCGCACGGGACCGGCCCAGGTACGGGAAAGACCGCGAGCGGCCGCATCACCATCTTGGTCTCGCACCGTTTCTCGACCGTCCGCATGGCCGATCTCATCGTGGTGCTGGACGGGGCCCGGCTGGTGGAGGTGGGCTCGCACGAGGAACTGATGGCCGCCAGCGGCCAGTACTCGGAGCTTTACGGTATCCAGGCCGCCGCGTACCGCTGAATCTGGCCAGACGGGGAGCGTTAACGCGGTTACTAAACAAGTTCCAAAGTTAGCCGTAACTCTGAGGGTTCTCTGGCATCATTATATGTGGGCGTGTTCTTGACGTCCGAAAGAGAGCGCAGAATGAAAGTCTTCAGGGTAGCAGCCGCAATCGCTTCGACGGTTCTATTAGCGGCAGCGTTGTTCGGACAGCAACCGCTGGAACAGCCAGGTCAGCTTCCAGCGGATCAGGGAGCCCCGGCCGATCAGGGTCCGCCGCCGCCCCCGCTGAGTCTCCAGCAGTTGGATGATCTGGTCGCGCCAATCGCACTTTACCCCGACACGATACTCAGCCAGATTCTCGCGGCCAGCACGTATCCGATCGAGGTAGTGGAAGCGCAGCAATGGTTGCAGCAAAACCGCAGTCTCAAAGGTCAGCAACTGCTAGACGCGGCGAAACAGCAAAATTGGGACCCGAGCGTTCAAGCTTTGGTTGTGTTTCCCGATGTATTGACCCGGCTGAATCAGGACGTACGCTGGACTACGGACTTGGGCAACGCGTTCTTAGCGCAGCAGGCCGACGTGATGCACGCCGTCCAAGATATGCGGGCCAAGGCCGAGGCCAACGGGAAGCTGAAATCCACGCCCCAAGAGACCGTGACCACCCAAACTCAGAACGGGCAGTCGGCGATACAGATTCTGCCTCCTAATCCCGAGGTGGTCTACGTTCCTGTCTATAACCCCGAATGGGTTTGGGGCCCGCCGCTCTTCGGCTACTATCCGCCTCTGTTCTATCCGGGGATCGACGTGGGATTCGGGTTCTATCCGGGCATCGATCTGGGGTTCTATTTTGGCGGCGGCTGGGGTCTGTGGGGCGGCTTTGGATGGGGATGGGGCCCCAATTGGTTCGGAGGAGGAATCTTTGTAAACGGCAATTTCTTCCATCGCTATGGGTTCGCCGATTACCATCCGGGCCTGGGCGGGGCGTGGGCGCACAATCCCGCTCATCGGCTGGGAGTGGCGTATCCGAATCGCGCCGTGGCGAGCCGGTTCGGAGGCGCTGCGGGAGCTCGCGGCGCCGCGGCATATCGGGGCGGAGCCGAAGGATTTCGTGGTGCCGCTGGTGCTCGCGGAGCCGAAGGATTTCGTGGAGCGGAGGCGGGACGTGGCGAGGCGGGCGGCCGTTCTTTTGCCGCGCGGCCCGAGGCGCCGGCCAGTCATAGCGCCTTTGGCGGAATCCAAAATGGTGGCGTGACGCGGATGCAAAGTGACCACGGATTCTCCAGCATAGGGCGCTCAGGAGGTGGCTTCGGTGGCGGTGGATTCGGTGGTGGCGGTGGATTCCACGGTGGTGGCGGAGGCCGGAGGTAACATGACACTAAGAACATTCACATTGGGTTTTCTTGTTGCAGCGATCCCTGCATTCGGGCAGGCGCCGCAGGCGCTCCAGACTGCGCAGCCTTCCGGCGTTGCGACGCACACTACGCCGAAGATTCCGCAGAAGAGCTTCGAATCGCCGGAGGCAGCGTCTCAAGCGCTGATCGACGCCGCGTCGAAGAACGATGCGGCGAGCCTGAAAGACATACTGGGATCGTCCGCCAAGGGCATTCTTACGTCGGGCGACGCGAAACAGGTTGAAGCGGAACGGCAAGAATTCGCTAAGATTGCCACCGAGAAGCACCACCTGGAACAATCGTCGATGAATTCGCACGTCATGGTTCTCCTGATCGGCGATCAAGACTGGCCGTTTCCTATTCCGCTGCTGCATGACGGGCAGAAGTGGCGCTTTGACAGCGCGGGGGGCATGATGGAGGTGCGGGCGCGCGAGGTTGGCTCGAACGAATTGGATGCCATTGAAGCGTGCGCCGGATATGTGAGCGTGCAGCAGGCCTACGCAGCCAAGAAGCGCACCGCTGCCGGAACGCAAGAATATGCCGAAACGGTTGCAAGTTCCGAGGTTCCTCCGGAGCTCGCTAACGCTGCCGGCGACCATCCCACTCGCCCTTACCACGGCTATTATTTCAAGGCGCTGAAGGGGCAGGGCCCGCACGCACCGGGCGGACAGCATTCCTACATGGTGGGGAAAGCAGTGATCGGCGGTTTTGCACTGGTCGCATGGCCGGCCAACTATGGCGTTACGGGAATCCACACCTTCATCGTGAGTCAGGATGGCATGGTTTATGAGAAGGATCGTGGAGCGCGGCCGGCTTCACCGGTCACCAGCTACGATCCAGATCCGAGCTGGATGCCTGTGGACTAAAATAAGCGGAGGATGTCGCCGCGCAAGATTCTCCGCATCGTTCTGGTCATCGTCGTCCTGGCCTTGCTGTGGATGCGGGGGCTCATCAACGTGCCAGTCGCCGTGCTGTTGCTGCTGCTGGTGCTCGTTTTGCTCTGGAGTGTTTTTCGCAAACCGCGCCTTCCTCGCGATGATGTGCCGAAGCGTCCGCTGGGGCTGGATTCCTAAGGCAGGGCTGCTCCTAGGGTAGAGCGTCCCTCAGGGCAAAGCTTCGATCACTCGATCGATCTCTTCAGGACTAATGTAGAAGTGCGGTGAAAGCCGAACCCAACCCTGGCGTGGAGCGGCGATGATGCCCTGCTGCTTCAAATCATGTACCACTTTGCGGCTGTCGATTCCGGGCTTTTGGATGGCGATGATCCCGGCACCGGTCTCGGGCGTGCGGTCACCCAGCAACTGGTAACCTTTGTTGGCCGCGCCGTTCGCGAGCTGGTCCGTCAGCTCCTGAACGGCTACCGAGGTGCGGTCCGTTCCGATCTCGCGCAATAGTTCAAGAGAAGCTTGTAATCCATAGCATCCAATTGTATTTAACGTCCCGCATTCATAGCGCCCCGCATCCTGGCGCAGCGCCATGTCACGCGACGAATAGTCGTGGTAGCCCGCCACGGTGGTCCAGCCGAACTCCTCGGGAAAAATGGAATCCTGCCGCGATTTCCGGACGTACAGGATCGCGCAACCCTCGGGGCCCAGCAGCCATTTGTGACCGTCGGCGGCTAGGGCATCGATGTGGGCAGTCTCCACGTTCAGCGGAAATGCTCCCAGCCCTTGGATGGCATCCACGAAAAAGAAGCAATGATGCCGTTTGCAGATCTCCCCGATGGCGTTCAAATCCACTCGGAAGCCGCTGAGATACTGCACGAAACTGATGGCCAGCAGTTTGGCGCCGGTGCAAGCGTTGTCGATCTTTTCCAGTGGATCTTGCGCCGAGAGCCATTCGACATAACACCTCTGGGACTCCAGGCGTAGCCACGGGTAATAGTTGGAGGGGAACTCCTCGCGGAAGGCGACAATTCGATCGCCGGGACGCCAATCCAGGCCCCGAGCGACCGTCGATATTCCCTCGGAGGTGTTCTTCATGAGCGCGATTTCGTTGCGATTCGCGCCGATGAGCTGCGCGGCCGCAACTCGCACTGCCTCATATGTATCCAGCCAGCGGTCGTAGTGCAGCGAACCGAAATCCAAGGCGTCCTGCGCCAACGCCTGCATGGCAACGGCGGTGTGCCGGGGGAGCGGTGAGACTGCCGCGTGGTTCAGATAGATCAAGTTCTGGGTCACCGGGAACTCGTCGCGGTATTGGCGCCACAGCGGCTCGGCGGCCACGGTGGGCTGGCTTGGTCTTTCGTCGAAACCCATAGAACCCACTATACGTTTAATCTATTAAGGTTTATACTCAGTTCTAGGAGTCTGTGGATGAAACGCCTGTTGTCCGCTAGCCTGAGTTTTTCGCTGGTTCTGGCGCTGGCCGTGCCTGGCAGCATGTTCGCCACCGATAACCCGGAGAAAGACCCCGATCAGATTGGCAATCGGAACGTCAGCGGGAAGGTCAATTTCTACTCCATCGAAAAAGAGATAGCGCTGGGCAAGCAGCTGGCTAACGAAGTAGAGCGTCAGGCCAAGATCATCAACGACCCGGTGATTGCCGAGTACGTGAATCGCGTGGGCCAGAACCTGGTGCGGAATTCCGATGCCAAGGTTCCGTTCACCATCAAGGTGATCGACAGCGAAGAGGTGAACGCGTTCGCGCTGCCGGGCGGATTCTTCTTTGTGAACTCCGGGCTGGTTATGAAGGCGGACAACGAAGCGGAACTGGCCGGTGTGATGGCGCATGAAATCGCGCACGTGGCTGCGCGCCACGGGACACGGCAGGCGACGCGCGGAGAGATCGCGCAGTTGGGCACAATCCCGCTGATCTTCCTGGGCGGCTGGACTGGTTATGGACTCTATCAAGCCGCCAGTGTGCTGGTGCCGGTGGGCTTCCTGAAGTTTTCGCGCGCTTTTGAATCCGAGGCGGACATGCTGGGCTTGGAATACATGTACAAGGCCGGGTATGACCCAACCGCTTTCGTGGACTTCTTCGAGAAGATCGAGACCCTGGAAAAGCGTAAGCCGGGAACGATGGCCAAGGTTTTCTCGACGCATCCGCCGACCGACTCCCGCATTCAAGCGGCCCAAAAGAACATTCAGGAGCTTCTCAAGGCCAAGCCCGAGTATGTTCTGACGACCTCCGAGTTTAATGACATTCGGACGCGGTTGATGGCCATGCACAACAAGCGCAAGATCGATAACACCGCCGATCCGAGCCGTCCTACGCTGCGTCGCGCGCCGGGATCGAGCGGTGGACCCGTGGGTGCGGATGGAACCGGCAGCACGACCAATTCCTCCGATGACGACGACCGTCCGACTTTAAAGCGCCGTCCAGATTCTAATTAACGGCCAACTTTATGGCGGCGGCCAGCGTCTGAATAAACGGATACCTTTTCCTATCCTTGAAAAGTGGCCCACGGCGCGCAATGCTCCGTGGGCTTCTTCTTTTGAGTGGACTCCTTACATTGCTGTTAGCCGCCGAACTTACCAGAAGTGGACGGCCAGCAGCCTGGGCGGTCCCGATTTCTCGTCGATCACTTGCGTCACGATCACGGCTTCCAGGTTCTTGTGAGCCCAATCTCTTGGAGCACGCGCGGCGATCTGTTCTAGAAAACGCGCATTTGTCAGAAACTCTCCCGCGCTGATGGTGCCGTTTTCACCGATGCCGGCCGCGACCACCGCGGTCTGATCGCTGACCGAATCCACGAATCGCGCGATAATCGCAAAATCCTCGGTCACTCTCGCATACGGCGTGTCATAGTTTACGGACCAATCGTTCCGGGAGGGATTCTCACGGTCCTGGATGGAAAAAATGTTGGGCCCCGACGATCCGTGTACGAAGTGAAAACGGAGCGGGTCGATGGCTCGCATGGTCCAGGAGTTATCGAATCCGGCGATCAGAATGACGGATCCCTGCCGCAGGTCCGTCAGAGAGGTAGCGGCTGAACCTTGCACGCGGTAGGTCTTGCCTCTTTTGCTCAAGAATCCCGCTAAGTCGACGAGCGCCATCCCGTCGGAAAGAGCGATGTGGTCGGTGGTGCGGACAAACTCGGACACCGTTTTTTGCTCGTCCTGACGCGGGCCGGCTTGCACCGTATCAACGGAGAGTTGACCGATGCACAGGATCGCCGGGGCAGACGAATTCAGTATCGGACCCCAAAACTCATCGAGAACCGCCCGGGACGTGGCGAGCCGGGAGCGTTCCAGAGCGGTCCCACTAAACACGATCGCGAGGCTCAGGACCAGGCCGGCCAAGCACCACATCGCCACACGCCACTTCGGCGCCAGCCAGACCGGAGCGCCTGGAGCGCGGGAGTGAGCGACGGCTGACGGCTCCTCTGAGACTCCGGGTGGAAAGAAGAACTCCGGCACGTACGAGCCGGGCGGAAGCTCGATCCGTATTTCGGTTTCGTGTCCTGGCTCGTGATAGTACTGAGCGATGCGCTTACGAACCTCACCGGCGGTGGTGCGAACAATGGGATCGTGATTGGTGTCGTAGCCAGCCTCGCGTCCGAACACCTCGATGCCGATGCTGCGCTCTTTTAGCGGGTGGTCGGTTTCGCCCTGGAGAGTGCGTTCCACGACATGACGAAGGAAAATGGGGCAGCGTTTGCTGTTCTTGAATACCGGATGCGCGAGGAGGCGATCGAGCTGTTCAACAATCGAGTCCTTCTGCTGCTTTCCGGGCGCGTAATTGGGCGGGGGTGCAAGCATACACTTCTAGGTATAAGCCGCAAAACCTCGAGATTTCGCTGACAGCAGTTATAGCAGAAGTGCCGGCAAACAGCAAATCGTGCGATGTACGCGCGAAATGCGTCGGTGCGCCCGTACCGTACGGGGGTTCGATACCAGAACGCGCCTATAGAAACCACGCCGGTTCGGCCTACAATACCTCGATCGGCGGTAATTTCCAAGTCTGAAGGGGTGAGTCCATGTTGATGCTTTCTCGCGCAAGTTCCGTTCTGTTGGTAGCCAGCATGTTCCTGCTGTCGACTACCAGCTCGTACAGTCAAGTAACAACCGCGGATGTGGTTGGGACGGTTACCGACGTTAGCGGTGCCGTCATGGCTAACGCTAAAGCAACAATTACAAACACAGGCACCGGTCAGGTTCGAACCACTCAGACCAACGCTAGCGGTGATTATGCGTTCACCCTGTTGGAGCCAGGCTCGTATTCGCTGAAAATAGAAGCGCCCAGTTTCCAGACGTTCAGTGTGCAAGCGCTGACGTTAGGTGGCGGAGATCGGGCGCGCCAGAACGCCAGCATGCAGCCCGGACAAAGCACCACGATTGTGGAAGTAACGGCGACCAGTCCACTGCTTCAATCCGACAGCTCCGTGCTACAGGACGTCATCAATGTGCAAGCGGTGCAGGATCTGCCCTTAAACGGCCGCAACTTCGTCCAACTGGCGCAACTGACGGTGGGCGCCAATGAAGGGCCCGCGAACGGCCTAACCAGCGGTCAGCGCCCGGACGACCGTCGTCAGTCCTCCGCCATTTCGGTGAACGGACAATCCGACGTGATTAACGACGAAATGGTAGATGGCTTGGACAACAATGAGCGCGTGATCGGTACCCTGGGTGTGCGTCCATCCATCGAAGCCATCGACGAATTGCGGGTTCAGACCAACGACTACACCGCCGAAGTGGGACGCACGGCGGGTGGCGTCATTAATGTGATCACGAGATCCGGGACCAACCAGTTTCATGGTTCGGTGTACGAATACTTCCGGAACGACGCCCTGGACGCGAATTCATTTCAATTGGGGGCCTCGCTCCCCACGACCGAGCTTCGTCAAAACCAGTACGGCGGCAGCGTAGGCGGGCCGATCGTTAAGAACAAAACATTCTTCTTCGCCGATTATGAAGGGTTTCGCCTGGTGCAAGGACAGAATCCGCAGCTGATTCAAGTACCGAGTTTGGCGCAATACCAGGCCATTCGCAACAATCCGGCCAGCCTTCTGCCGGCGGGCGTATCGACTGTCGATCCGGTGGGTCTGGCTTACGCCATGCTGTTTCCCGCGCCGAATGCAGTGGTGAACGGCACGCCTGAGTTCACGGCCAGTCCAAGCAAAACGCAGTTTAGTAGTACGGCGGACGGCCGCATCGATCACCATTTTAACGATAGCAACACTTTATTTGTACGTTGGAGCTACAACAACGTGCAGTCGATCATTCCGGATATCTTTCCACGCGTCTCGCTGGATGGAGCCAACATCAGTCCGGGCGGAATTGCATTCGGCTTCACGGGCCCGGCAAAGGATTTCGCGCAGCAGTTTCAGGCCAACTACGTTCACCTGTTCGGACCCAACTTGCTGCTTTCTTTGACCGCCGGATACACTCGGATCAACAATTTCTCGGCTCCGCCGAATACCGGAACCGACGCAGCAGAGAAAATTGGAATGCCCGGTATCAATTTCAATCCTTCCAATAGCGGATTACCGCAATTGTTGTTTTATAGCGGCCTGGGCGGCTTGGGCGACAGCCCGTTCACGCCGATTCACGATATCGACAACACCTTTCAGTACTCCGGAACGGTTAGCTACACGCGGGGCAAGCAGACCATAAAATTCGGCGCCAGCCTGATTCGCCGGCAGGCTGTAAATGCGCAGGACAACTTCGGGCAAGGATTTTTCCAGATCGCCAGTCTGTCGGATCTGATCGGCGGTCAAGTAGCGTCCGAGCAACGGGTTAATGAGCTTTACGAGCCGTATTGGCGCTTTTGGGAACCGAGCGTGTTTGTGCAAGACGACTGGCACGTCAGGCCGTGGCTGACTCTCAATCTGGGGTTGCGGTATGAAGTTTTCACGCCGCAGGAGGAGAAGTACAATCACGAGTCGAACTTCGATCCCGCGACAGCCACGTTGGTGGCGGCCAGCAGCAACAATCCCACCGCCGGGGTAAAGACCTATTACAACAACTGGATGCCACGCATCGGGTTTGCCGCCACGGCCGGAAAAGGATTTGTAATCCGTGGCGGATTCGGGACTAGCTACTTCCCGATGAACTACACTTCGAATGCCAGTCTCAAGAACCCGCCATTCGTATTCAATTTCGCGAACTGCTCGGTCTCTACTTGCCCCGCGCCTTATGGAACTCTCGCAGCCGGACTTCCCATTCCCACGGCGCAGCCCATCAATCTGCCGACTTTCACCGGAAGTCTGTCCGATAATATAGCGCCCAACTTCCATCCCAGCTACCTGGAACAGACCAATCTGACGCTGCAGAAGAGTTTCGGATCGAACGTCATCACTGCGAGCTACGTGGGTATGTTTGGCCGCCATCTGGCCGAAATCATCAACGATCTGGATGCACCGGCACCCGGCAATGGGCCGCGTCCGTATGCCGCCCAGCTGCCGCTTATCGGTCAAATCGGCGAGGTATTGACGGAAGGTAATTCCTCCTACAACGCCTTGCAGCTGGCCTTCCAACGGCGCCTGTCAAAGGGTCTGTCGATCGACGCGAATTACACCTGGGCCCACGCCCTGGACGATACCACCGGGCTCAGCGAAGAAGGAGCCAACGGCTACGGCTTGATACCCAGTGCCATAGCCACTGTCGACAGAGGCAATAGCGACCTCGATATTCGCCACCGCTTTGCGTTCAGCGCTAATTACCAGCTTCCGTTCGGCAACTCTCTTCACGGCTTCGGTGCGGCGCTGGTGAAAGGGTGGCAAATCAACGGGCTGGCTTCCTGGGAGACGGGGTTGCCGTTCACCGTTGTGAATTCCAGCAACATTGCAGAGGACAGTCTCAGCAACCAAACTGACCGCCCCGATGCCGTGGGTAGTCCGACTTTGGGGTCTCCCACGCTTGGCGAATTCTTTAACACCGCGGCCTTTGTTCAGCAATCGGCGGGAACTGTTGGGACCGAAGGCAGAAACGATCTGCATGGGCCTCACTTCCGGCACGTGGACATGTCAGTGTTTAAAGACTTTCCCATTCATGAAGCGATGAAGATCCAGTTACGGGCCGAGTGCTTCAACATTTCAAATACACCAAGCTTCGCGAATCTGGCCGGACAGTCGGGCGCCACGCTCGGGAACGGAAATTTCGGCCAGATTACGGGTTTGAATGTTAACTACACGCCTCGAGAGTTCCAGTTTGTGATGAAGTTCTTGTTTTAGCCATGCGTATCGCTCACTTTGGACTCCCCCTACTGGCTTTGTGCGGCTTGGCGGCGGATTTGGGTGCTCAGGCCGGAAGCCAGAACATGGAGGCCAAGGTTAACGAACTTTTGGGCCGTTTGACGCTCGAGCAGAAGATCGATCTTCTGGGGGGGGTGGACTCGTCTTATACGTCCGCCCTGCCCCAGATCGGGTTGCCCCGCTTGAAGACGTCCGACGGGCCCTTGGGCACGCGCAATGACGGGCCGGCCACCGCCATGCCCGGCGGAATCGCGCTGGCAGCCACTTGGGATACCGCGCTCGCCCGCAAAGAAGGAGAGCAGATCGGAAGAGACGCGCGAGCCAGGGGCGATCACTTCCTTCTCGGACCGGGCGTCAACATCTATGTTGCTCCTCAAAACGGCCGGAATTTTGAGTACCTGGGCGAAGATCCATTTCTCGCAGCGCGCCTGGCGGTGGCCTACATTGATGGCCTGCAGTCCCAGGGAGTCAGCGCGACCATTAAGCATTTCCTAGGCAACAATTCCGAGTACGATCGCCACAACGTCAACGCGATTATCGATGAGCGGGCCCTGCGCGAGATCTATCTGCCCGTGTTTGAGGCGGCGGTGAAAGAGGCGCACGTGGGCGCCGTCATGGACTCCTACAACTTGGTGAACGGCACGCACATGACCGAAAACGCGCCCATCAATGTCGGCATTTTGAAGAAAGAGTGGGGGTTCGATGGCGTGCTGGTGTCGGACTGGTCGTCTACCTACGACGGAGTGGCGTCCGCGAATGCTGGTCTGGACCTGGAGATGCCGTCGGGCCGATTCATGAACCGCCGAGTCCTGCTTGCGGCGATTGAAAACAACACCGTCTCGGTCGCGGCCATTGATGACAAGGTGCGCCGGATTTTGCGGCTGGCGGTTCGATTCGGCTGGCTCGATCGCGAACAGACGGATTTGTCCATTCCTCGAGAGAACCGGGAAGGCGATCAAGCAGCGCTTCAGGTGGCGCGTGAAGGGATGGTTCTGCTGAAGAACGAGCGCAACCTGCTGCCGCTCAACCGGGAGCGAATCAAGTATATCGCCGTGATCGGCCCGGACGCCTACCCGGCGGTTCCGGTGGGCGGAGGGAGCGCTCAAGTGGCGCCGTTTTCGGCCGTAGGATTTATGCAAGGTCTGAGCCGAGCCCTCGGAGCGAATGTCAAGGTGCTGTACCATCGCGGGGTCCCGACCTTGAACCGGCTGGCAATGTCGACCAGCTACTTCACTTCAGACACCAAAGCCCAGCCGGGCCTGACGGTGGAACGTTTTGACAACGTCAATCTGGCGGGCTCTCCAGTGGAGACCCGAACGGAGATTCACGTCAATCAGAAGCCCAGATTCACGATGGCGGATTTGCCGGAAATGGATCTTTCCGGGCTTTTCGCACCGGGAGGCCCGCCGCCGCAACGGCCCAAGGGATCTTCAACCCGTTGGACCGGATATTACTTCCCGGAGACGGCAGGCCCGTTTGAAGTGTTCCTCCAAGCTTCGGGTGAGAACGGCGGCCATCGCTTGTTCATCGACGGACAATTAGTGATGGACGGGTGGAAGGTGCGCAAGGCTACGGTCGACCATGCAACGCTGCCCTTAACGGCCGCGCCGCACAAGGTGGTTTTCGAACAGTTTTCGGACGGGAGGCCGGATTTCTTCGGCGGCGCTTTACGGCTGGGCATTTTCGCGGAAGACAAGGCGATCGATCCCGCCGCAAAGAAGCTGGCGGCGCAAGCTGATGCCGTGATCGTGGCGGCCGGTTTCGATCCGGAGACCGAGAGCGAGGGAGGGGATCGGACGTTCGGCCTGCCGCCGGGACAGGATCAGCTCATCCGCGACATAGCGGCCGAAAACAAGAACACCATCGTGGTCCTCACATCCGGCGGCGCCGTCGATACGAGGGGCTGGCTTGATAACGTGCCGGTGTTAATGGAGGCGTGGTACGCAGGACAGAGTGGGGGAGTTGCGTTGGCCGATCTGCTGCTCGGGAACGTCAGCCCGTCTGGCCGGCTGCCGATTTCTTACGACCGGAGCTGGGAAGACAATCCCGCGCATGAGAGTTATTATCCCCAGGGCGATGGACGAGATGTCGTCTACCGGGATGGCGTTTTTGTGGGGTACAGAGGATACGACCGGGACGGGAAGAAGCCGCTGTTTCCTTTTGGGTACGGATTGTCTTATACCAAATTCGAATACAGTCAGCTCGCGCTCAAAGCAACGGGGCACGATGATCGCGATCCGCGTTACGAGGTCTCGTTCAATGTAAAGAATACGGGCGGCCGGCCCGGGGCGGAAGTGGCGCAAGTTTACGTCAGCGAGAAACATGCCAGGGTTCCCCGCCCACCCAAGGAGTTGAAAGCATTTGCCCGGCTCGATCTGAAGCCGGGCGAGGGCCGCCCCGCGGTGCTGTCACTGGACGCGCGCTCGTTCGCATATTACGATGCAGCCGCGAAAGAGTGGCGCTGCGATCCCGGTGAATTCGACATTCTGATCGGCGCCTCGGCCGAAGACATTCGATTGCGCGGAACGATTTCGCTTGCGAAACCGATATCTTTGCTGACTGCTCGCTAGCAGACGAGGCAACACCACTCTTCTAGCCGCAGAACCTCCTTCGGCGAGAAGCACTTGGGGACGTCGGACCCGGGGAAACCAGAAAGTATAAGAGTGGATTCGGGCTTGCGAACGCGCGCGAGTTCCCCGGCGATGCTTTCGAGCGTAGCGGCGTCGATGTTCGCGACGACCACGTCGGCCCATTGAAATCGGACGGCATCGGCTGAGCCAATAAACATCGGGGTGCGAATGCGCTCGCTGGCGATTTGAACCGCGCTGGGATCGATGTCGCAGCCGATCACGCAAGCGGCGCCCATCAGTCTGGCGGCATCCGACAGAATGCCCGATCCCGAGCCCACATCCAGCACGCGCGCACCAGGTTGCACGTAACGCTCGATGGCTTGCAAGCAGAGCTGCGTCGCCGGATGGCGGCCGGTGCCGCAGGCCATGCCCGGATAAATTTCAAGACGAAGGCGGCCCGGCGGAGCCGCTAACTCGGCGTGCCACGGTGCCACAAGATAGAACCGTTCGCCGACATAGAGCGGCGGCCAGGCCTCGCGAGTGATCTGCTCCCAGTCGGTGGGTGATTCCGTGCGTAATTCGGGAGAAAACTCCGCGAAGCGGCGCGCGAGCCCCTCAGCATCCTGGCTGGCTTCGAAGAACGCCCGCAGCCCGTCGGCCTCTTCCGCAAGACCCGCCGTACCGCATTCCTGAAGTTCGGCAACCAGAAAATCCTCACGATCGGGCGAGGGGTGAAGAAGCAGGGAAAACAATCTCCAGTTTATGCAATTGTGATAATCTGAGTTACGTCCTTCCCCGTCGAAGCTGGGCATCTAAGCTGGAAACGCCATGGCAACTCCTGGAATCGACGAACCGCGCATTGCCTCCGGTCCGTTTTCAAGCTACGTTCTCGACAGCGCTTTCGACGAAATGTTCGACGCTCAGCGCCGGCCGCGACAACACTATCGGGCGTTGTATGAGCTACTGCTCAGCCTGCCGGTGGAAGAGATGCGCCGCAAAAAACAGGCCGCCGACGTGTCTTTTCTGCACCAGGGCATCACCTTCACTGTGTATGGCCGCGACGAAGGCACCGAGCGCATCTTCCCGCACGACTTGCTGCCGCGCATCCTGACCAGCGCTGAGTGGGAGACCATCGAGCGCGGACTGACGCAGCGCATCACGGCGCTCAATTTCTTCCTCAGAGATATTTACCATGAAGGCCGGTGCCTGGCGGATGGCGTGGTGCCGCGCGAAATGGTGTATAGCTGCAAACATTTTCGCAGGCAAATGCGCGGCGTGACGGCCCCCAAGAACATTTATGTCGCGGTGATGGGCACGGACCTGATCCGGCTTCCCGATGGGCGCTTTGTCGTACTGGAGGACAACTTGCGCGTGCCCAGCGGCGTGTCCTACATGCTGACGTCGCGGCAGGTCATGAAACGGATCTTTCCCGAATTGTTCCAGTACACTGACGTCCGGCCGATCGATCATTATCCGGAAGTGCTGCTGACCACGCTGCGCGCGCTGGCGCCGGAAGGACGCGGCGAGCCGAACATCGTGCTGCTCACGCCGGGCGTCTACAATTCGGCGTACTTCGAGCATACTTATCTAGCCCGGCAAATGGGCATCGAGCTGGTGGAAGGGCGCGACCTGGTGGTGCACGACAACGTGGTCTACATGCGCACCACGGGCGGGCTGCGGCGCGTTGATGTTATTTATCGCCGGGTGGACGACGACTTTATCGACCCCCTCGCTTTCCGCTCGGATTCCATTCTGGGCGTAGCGGGATTATTTAATGCCTATCGCGCCGGCAACGTGACGCTCGCCAACGCGCTCGGCACCGGCGTGGCCGACGACAAGGCGCTGTACGCGTATGTCCCCAAGCTGATCAAATATTTTCTCGGCGAAGATCCCATTCTCGACAACGTCGAGACCTTCTTGCTGACCGAGCCCGCCGAGCGCCGGCACGTGCTGGATCATTTGGAAAAGTATGTCGTCAAAGCCGTGGGCGAATCGGGCGGATATGGGATGCTGATCGGGCCGCACTCGACCGCCGAGCAGCGCGAAGAGTTTCGCCAGCTCATCGAAGCCGATCCGCGCAACTACATCGCGCAGCCGACGCTGATGCTGTCGCGCGCTCCGTGCTTCTTCGACGGCAAGGTGGAGCCACGGCACGTGGACTTGCGGCCCTATATTCTGTGCGGCGACAAGGTGACCATCGTGCCCGGCGGATTGACGCGTGTGGCCTTGCGCAGCGGATCGCTGGTGGTGAATTCGTCGCAAGGCGGCGGGAGCAAGGACACTTGGGTGCTGCAATAAAATGCTATCGAGAGTAGCGGACAGTTTGTATTGGATGAGCCGGTATCTGGAACGCGCCGA
>Ga0182015_10002780_pt1 | contig 20534 bp, 32 predicted proteins | sample 712P3MmetaG_FD_120478 | JGI IMG/M metagenome (GOLD analysis project Ga0182015, IMG submission 120478) | Permafrost microbial communities from Stordalen Mire, Sweden - 712P3M metaG | ecosystem: Environmental > Terrestrial > Soil > Wetlands > Permafrost | place: Sweden: Stordalen | collected...
CACCGACGTGGGGCTCGCGTACGTGCGCCTGGGGCAGAACGCCACCACGCTCTCGGGCGGGGAGGCGCAGCGCGTGAAACTCTCGCGCGAGCTCGCCAAGCGCGCCACCGGACGCACGCTCTATATCCTCGACGAGCCGACGACGGGACTGCACTTCCACGACGTGCAGCAGCTCCTGAATGTGTTGCACCGCCTGCGCGATGAGGGCAATACCATCGTCGTCATCGAGCACAATCTGGATGTCATCAAAACCGCAGATTGGGTGATCGATCTCGGCCCGGAAGGCGGCGAAGGCGGCGGCGAGATCATCGCGGCGGGGACTCCGGAGGATATCGCTGCGAACGAGCGCTCCTGGACGGGAAAGTACCTCGGCCCGCTCCTTTCGCGCAGCCACCTGCTTCCCGCCGCAAGCGCCTGATTTAATTTATGATTTAGTCTGAAGACGGATGTGGTTCTCACTTGTCGCTAATGCGATTGCAAATGCGAACCGTTCTCATCCATACTTGCATCCATGGATGCGGCCGCAGCCCCTTACGGGCTCGCACTTAACCCTGGATTCGTCAGCCTCGCGGCACTCTCACCCGGCACGCGTGGGCGGGTGATCGGCGTCGGCTCGGGCCCGGCTTCGCCCCTTTCCGCCCTGGAGCGCCGGCTGCTCGAGTTCGGCTTCGTAAACGGCGAGCACGTCGAAATCCTCGCCGAGGCGCGTCCCGGGCGCGACCCGTTCGTGGTGCGCGTCGGGCACACGACGCTGGCGCTGCGGCGGCGTGAGGCACAGAGCGTCTGGGTCGAAGTGCAGCACGCGGGATCTAGCGCATCACCCCCCGAGGCACTCAGTGGGGTGAGCGACAGGGTAGAAATTCAGCACCCCGGATCGCCGGCATGAACGCCCCGGCGGTGGCGGCCGTCGCCTCGCCACCCCTCAACGTCTCCCTCATCGGTGTGCCGAACTGCGGCAAGACCGCGCTCTTTAATCGTCTCACCGGCAGCCGTCAGAAAGTCGCCAACTATCCGGGCGTAACGGTGGAGCGCAAGGAAGGCCGGCTCGTTGGTCCGCACAGCGGACGAATTTTTCGAATCAGCGATCTGCCGGGCGCGTATAGCCTGGAACCCACCACCCTCGACGAAGCCATCGCGCGCGATGTGGTTCTCGGCCGGCACGCGGCGCAGGCCGCACCCGACCTGCTGGTATGCGTGGTGGATGCGACCAACCTCAGACTCAACCTGCGGCTGGTGCTCGAACTGAAGCGTCTCGGGCGGCCGATGATCGTCGCCCTCAACATGAGCGATGTGGCCGAGCAGCGCGGCTACCAGCTTGACCGCCGGGCGCTCGAGCGCGCCCTCGGTGTGCCGGTCATTCCGACCGTGGCAGTGCGCTCGGGCGGTGAGCGCGAGCTCGTGACCGCCATCGAACGCTTCGATTTCAGCGCCAACGCCCCCGCGCATCCGGTCATGCGCCTGGCCGCGCCCGCGGCCCCAAGCGCCGCCGACATCGAGGCCACGCAGCGTGAGGTGCGCCGCGTGCTGCAGGAGAGCGGCTACCGCGTACCGGCACGCCTGGCGTTGCTGTCGAAGCTCGATGCGGTCGTGCTGCACCCGGTCGCCGGCCCCGTGCTCCTCGCGCTGGTGTTGTTCCTCATGTTCCAGGCGGTGTTCAGCTGGGCCAGGGGGCCGCAGAACGCCATCAACCTGGGCGTGCAGATGCTCGGAGGCTGGCTGGGAGGCGTGCTGCCGGCAGGCCCGCTGCGCGCGCTGCTGATGGATGGCGTGGTCGCCGGGGTGGGGAGCGTGTTGGTGTTCCTGCCCCAGATCCTGATTCTGTTTCTTTTCATCCTGGCGCTCGAGGATTCGGGCTACCTGCCGCGCGCCGCCTTCATGCTCGATCGCCTCATGGGACGCGTGGGACTCTCGGGACGCGCATTCATTCCGCTGCTGTCGAGCTTCGCGTGCGCGATTCCGGGCATCATGGCGGCGCGCACCATCCCCTCCGCGCGCGATCGCCTCGCGACCATCATGATCGCGCCGCTCATGACCTGCTCCGCGCGGCTACCGGTGTACGCGCTGCTCATCGCCGCCTTCATCCCGCAGCGCTCGCTGTCGATATTCAATCTGCGGGGACTGGTGTTGTTTGCGCTCTACCTCGCTGGCGTGGTCAGCGCGCTGGGCGTGGCGTTCGTATTGAAGCGCACCATGATGCGCGGCGAGGAGCGGCCGCTGCTGCTGGAGCTGCCTGAGTACCGTATGCCGCACCTGTGGAACCTGCTGCTGGGCCTGTGGGAGCGCACGCGCATCTTCGTCACCCGTGTTGGCACCATCATCCTCGCCCTGATGGTGGTGCTGTGGTTCCTGGCGAGCTTCCCGGCGCCGCCGGCGGGCGCGACCGGGCCCGCAATCCAGTACAGCATCGCCGGCTACCTCGGTCGCGGCCTCGAATGGCTGTTTGCACCGCTGGGGTTTAACTGGCAGATCTCGATCGCACTGGTCCCGGGACTGGCCGCGCGCGAAGTGGCGGTGAGCGCGCTCGGCACCGTGTATGCCATGTCCGGCTCGCATGACATCGCGGGCACCCTCACGCCGGTCATCGCGCGCAGCTGGAGCGTCGCCACCGGCTTGTCCCTGTTGGCGTGGTACGTGTTCGCACCGCAGTGCCTGTCAACACTCGCCGTGGTGAAGCGCGAAACCAACTCCTGGCGCTACCCGATCTACATGGCGGCCTACCTGTTCGCGCTCGCCTACCTCGGGGCGTTTGCCACCTATCGCGTGGCGCTCATGTTCGGTGCCGGCGCCGTCGCATGAACCTGGCTCTGCAGCAGCTGTTGGTAGGACTGCTGGTCACGGCCGGGATCGTGTTCAGCGCCTGGCGGCTGTTGTCGGCGCGCTGGCGGCTACGCCTGCTCGATGCGCTGTATGCGCTCCCGGGTGCGCGCGACGCCGCGTGGCTTGCGCGTCTGCGGCAGCGCTTACTCTCGCAGTCGACGCTTGCGTGCGGCGGTTGCTCGAGCGCGGATGCAGCGCACGGACTTAAGCCGGGCGCGGCTTCGCGGAATCAAACACCTGGTGGACCTCGCCGTTGACGATGCGTTCCTGGTATGCCCCGCGGGTATAGCCTGCGACCACGCGCCGCCAGAAATTCACCGCACCCTCATTGCGCAGGTATTCGGTGATTTCCCAGCGCCCCGCGAAGCGGCTGAGGATCAGCTGCGCAGCAGTCGCCCCTACGCCCAGGCGCCGCCGTGAGCGCGCCACGAAAAACTCCGCCATGCGGTAATCGATGCGCGGCTGGGCGGCGGAACTTTGTGCGCGCAGCACGCAGGCAAAACCGGCCGCTTCGGCGCCCCTGACAATCACCAGCGGGTAGGTGTTGGGATCGCCGAACCAGTGCGCGATCTGGTCGGGCTCGCGATGGCCGACCTCCGGGAGCTGCGGGAAAATGCCGGTGCCGGGATTCAGGTCATCGAGGTAGTCGCGGTAAACGCTCTGGATCCACAGCCGGTCGGCCGGCGTGGCGCGCGCATCGCGCACGGTGACCCCACCCATTGCATCGCCCGGTTGCCCGCGCCCGCTCACAGGTCCTCAGATGCGGATCGCGCCGGCACCCAGCACGCCGCGTTGAAAAAGAAACGGCCCAGGCGGCTCGCGCGTGCGAACCGTCCAGGCCGTGTTTTCAGCCGTAAGTCGGAACTTACTGCTTCGCCGGCGGCGCAGCCTGGTCGGCCGGAGGAGTGGCGGCGCCCGCAGGGGGCGCATTTGTCCCGGCGGCCGCGCCGGCCTGCTGCGCGGCGTTCGCAGCGCTGTTGGCAGCATCCGAAGCGGAATTGGCAGCCTGACCAGCGTTCGCAGCAGCGTCCTTGGCAGCATCGGCCGACGACATGGCGCCAGCGGCAGGAGCAGGAGGATTAGCAGCGGCGTCGGTGCCGGCGGATTCCTGCTTCGCGCAGGCCGTCAGCATCAGCGCGGCAACGATTGCGCTAAGAGCAAGTTTGGTGTTCATCGATCGGTACCCCGAGAAGCAAGAGTTGTGTGGATAAGATGTCGGCCGTCAGGCCGTCCGCGCGCCCCGTTCCTGGACCGCGGAGGCCGAATTCTATAGAAGTCCCGGTACGATTGGAAACTGTCGGGCAGTCTTTCTGTCGGTTGTAAGCGACATAAAAGATCTGTAAGCAAAGGGGGCTCTCATGCAAGGCGTCGACTGCCCGCCGGCACTCGCAGCGGCACTCGAAGATTCGTTTGGCCCACACCTGAAGTTCGTGTGCGAGCGCACCGCGCGCGCGCTTGCCGCGTGTGGCTACTCGGGCCTTTTGGTGCACTCCGGGTCGCTGGTGCCGGTGTTTGAGGACGATCGTTCCTATGCGTTCGAGGCGCACGCGCCCTTCAAGATCTGGGCTCCCTTGGGGGATGTTCCGGACTCGTTTGTGTGGTTCGAACCCGGCAGGCAGCCACGGCTTCTCGTCCACCGGCCGGCGGATTACTGGCATAAGCCCGCCGATCCGCCGCACGGCTACTGGGTGCGGCACTTCGATGTGCGCCTGGTGAGCGACCTGGCAGCCACACGCGCCGCGCTGCCGCCGGTTCTCGCGCAAGCCGCCTACATCGGCGATGCGTTCGTGGAACTGCCCACCTGGGGAGTGAAGGCGGTAAATCCGCCGGCGCTCATGCGGCGGCTGGATTATGACCGGGCGGCGAAGACGCCCTACGAGCTGGCGTGCCTGCGTGAGGCCAACCGCCTCGGTGCCCGCGGTCACCTCGCGGCGCGCGAGGCGTTCGACGCCGGCGCTTCGGAGTTCGAAATCGAGCTCGCGTTTCTCAAGGGATGCGGGCTGCGCGAGCAGGAGCTGCCTTATAACCCCATCGTGGCGCTGAATGCCTGGGGTGCGGTGCTGCACTACCAGATGCTGGAGAAGACGACTCCGGCGGCACGGCACTCGCTCCTCATAGATGCGGGCGCGGAGTTCGCCGGCTATGCGAGCGACATCACCCGCACCTACTCACACGAGGACGTGGCCTTCCGCTCCCTTATCGAGCGCGTGGATCGCCTGCAGCAGGCGCTGTGCGCCGGCCTGCGCTCCGGGGTGGACTGGCGGGAGGTGCATCTGCGAGCCCACGCGCTCACCGGCGAGGTGCTGCGGGATGCCGACCTCATCCGTTGCGGCGCCGATGAGGCGGTCGCCACGGGGGTGACGCGCGTGTTCCTGCCACACGGTATCGGGCATCTCCTGGGACTCGAGGTCCACGACGTCGGCGGCTTCATGGCTTCCGCAGAAGGCGGCGAGCTGCCGCGCCCTGAGAATCATCCGTACCTGCGCTTGACGCGCACGCTCGAGGAGGGGTTCGTCGTGACCATGGAGCCGGGAATTTACTTCATTCCCCAGCTGCTCGATGCCGCGCGCGCCCAGCCCCTGGGCAGCCGGATCAACTGGCCGTGCGTCGAAGGGTTCATGAAGTTCGGCGGGATCCGGATCGAGGACGACCTGGCGGTGACGGCCAATGCTTCCGAGAACCTAACACGGGATGCCTTCCGGGCTCTTACACCGCCTGAGTCGATTGTGTGACCCCTGAAACGAAGATGGGGGCCTCAGGCCCCCATCTATACCGTCAGTGAAACAGAAGGCTACCGCTTAGCCAACAGATCTCTGATTTGCGTCAGCAGGGTCTCGGTCGTGGTCGGCGCCGGCGGCGGGGCATTCGGCGCCGGCTTCTTCATCTTGTTGAGGCCCTTGATGAGCACAAAGATCACCAGGGCGATAATGATGAACTCGAAGATCGTCTGCAGGAACGAGCCGTACTTCAGCAGCACCGGCTTGCCCGCAGCGTCGCTGGAGATCCGGAAGGCCAGATCGGTGAAATTGACGCTCCCCAGGAGGGGTGACAGCGCCGGCATGATCACATCGTTAACGAGCGACGCGACGATCTTGCCGAAAGCCACACCAATCACGACACCGACCGCGAGGTCGATGACGCTCCCCTTCATTGCAAATTCTTTGAATTCTGACGCAAGACTCATTGTGGGTTTCCTCCCCGTAAGCGCCGGTTCGACTGCCGGCTAAGCGCGCGCAGCCTACCGGAAAGGCTCGCGGGAGCGCAAACCTACCCGGGTCGCCGGAGGCCGCGCCGCGGCTTCAGGCCGCGGCCTTCTTCTTGCGCTTCCTGGGAGCCTCGGCGGGCGGCGGGGCTTCCGCGGCTGCGCTCTTGGCTGCCGGCTTCGCCTTCGCTTTCGGCTTCGGCTTGGCCTTGGCGCGGCCTTTCTTGCCTTCGGTGGGCTCCTCAGCCGCCACTGGCTGAGGTCCATCCACCAGCTGCATCAGCGCCATGGGAGCGGAGTCCCCGGGGCGGGGCATCATCCGCAGGATGCGCGTGTAACCGCCCGGCCGGGCCTTGAAGCGCGGACCTAAGTCCGCGAACAGCTTCTCGACGATCTGCGCATCGCGCAGGCGGGCAAACGCCAGCCGGCGGCTGGCGTCACTGCCGCTCTTGGCGAGCGTGATCAGCGGCTCAACGACCCGTCGCAGCTCCTTCGCCTTCGGCAGCGTGGTGCGAATCGTCTCGTGGCGCAGCAGCGAGACCGACATGTTGCGCAGCATGGCATGTCGGTGCGAGCTGTTACGCGACAGCTGGCGGCCGGAGAGATGGTGACGCATATGTTCCTCTTGGCTGAAAAAGCCTGCGGCTATGTTCTGTCGGTCGAAAGCCGCCTGCGGCGCTTGCGACTCGCGAGCAAGAGGCGTGACTCTTGCTCGCTCAGCAGGCCAATCAAATCGTTAAATAACGTCGCGTTCTTCGTCGTGCTTCAGACCCGCCGGCGGCCAGCCGTCAAGGCGCATGCCGAGCATGAGGCCGTGGCTCTGCAGCACTTCCTTGATTTCCGTCAGCGACTTCTTGCCGAGGTTCGGCGTGCGCAGCAGCTCCACTTCCGTGCGCTGCACCAAATCGCCGATGTAGTGGATATTCTCGGCCTTGAGGCAGTTCGCACTGCGCACAGTGAGCTCGAGTTCGTCCACGGGACGCAGCAGGATCGGATCGAACTGCATCTCCGAGACCTTGGTTGCAGCCTCTTCCTCACCCTGCAGGTCGACGAACACGGACAGCTGGTCCTTCAGGATGCTGCCGGCGCGGCGGATCGCCTCTTCGGCGTCGATGGTGCCGTTGGTCTCGATGTCGATGATGAGCTTGTCGAGGTCGGTGCGCTGCTCGACGCGCGCCGCGTCGACCGAGTAGGTCACGCGCCGCACCGGCGAGAACGAGGCATCCAGCTGCAAACGGCCGATCGGGCGCGTCTGCTCCTCGAAGGCCACGCGAGTGACCGCCGGACGGTAGCCGCGGCCGCGCTCGACGCGCAGTGTCATCGACAGCTCGCCGGCCTTGGTCAGGTTCGCGATCACGAGTTCGGGGTTCACGACCTCGATGTCATGGTCGGTCTGAATGTCGCCGGCCGTCACCGGTCCCGGGCCCTTCTTGTGCAGACGCAACTCCGCGCTATCGCGCGTGTGGCTGCGCAGCGCGACGTTCTTCAGGTTCAGAAGGATGTCGACCACGTCTTCCTGCACACCCTCGATGCTGGTGTACTCGTGGAGCACGCCGTCGATCTCGACCTCGGTGATGGCGCTGCCGGGCATGGACGACAGCAGCACGCGGCGCAGCGCGTTACCCAGCGTATGGCCGAAGCCACGCTCGAACGGCTCGATCACCACGCGCGCCTGGCGCGGGGCAATCGGCTGCACCTTCACCACGCGGGGCCTCAAGAACTCGGTTACAGATCCCTGCATTGCGGTCTCACCTTGCCGGCATTACTTACCGGCGCAAAAAAAGAAACACACGGGACCCGCCTACATGGGTGCGCGGGCCACCCATTGCAAGCGGATGCACTTACTTCGAATACAACTCGACGACCAGGTTCTCGTTGATGTCGGGCAGGATGTCTTCCCGGCCCGGCGCCGACTTGAACACGCCACGGAACTCCTTGTCGTTCACCTCGACCCAGTCCGGCAGCCCTACCTGCTGCGCGACGTTCAGCGCGCTCGCGATCCGCAGCTGCTTGCGCGACTTCTCGCGCACCTGGACGATATCTCCGGCCTTCACCTGGTAGGAGGCGATGGTGACCCCCTTCTCATTGACGGTGATCGCCTTGTGGCTCACCAGCTGGCGCGCTTCGGAGCGCGTGGAGGCGAAGCCCATGCGGTACACGACGTTGTCGAGGCGGCACTCGAGCAGCTTCAGCAGGTTCTCGCCGGTGGCGCCCGCCTTCCTGGCCGCCGCCTCGTAGTAATTGCCGAACTGGCGCTCGAGCACGCCGTACATGCGGCGCAGCTTCTGTTTCTCGCGCAGCTGCAGGCCGTAGTCAGACAGCCGCTGGCGGCGCTCGCCCTTGATGCCGCCCGGCGGCACGGTGAGCTTGCACTTGTTTTCCAGCGGCTTGACGCCGCTCTTCAGGAACAGGTCCGTGCCCTCGCGGCGAGCGAGCTTGCACTTCGGTCCAATGTAACGCGCCATATTGTCCTCGTAACCCTTAGACCCTGCGCTTCTTCGGCGGACGACAACCGTTGTGCGGTATGGGCGTCACGTCCGAGATGCTGGTGATCTTCAGTCCACAGTTATTGAGCGCACGCACGGCCGATTCACGCCCCGGTCCGGGGCCGCCCACGCGCACTTCCACGTTCTTCACGCCGTGCTCCTGCGCGGCGACTCCGGCCTTCTCGGCCGCTACCTGCGCCGCAAACGGCGTGCTCTTGCGCGAGCCGCGGAAGCCGCAGCCGCCCGAGGTCGCCCAGGACAGGGTGTTGCCCTGGCGATCGGTGATGGTGATGATCGTGTTGTTGAAGGACGCGTGCACGTGCGCGATCGCATCGAGCACGTTCTTGCGCGCCTTCTTGGCCTTCTTCGGCCCGCCCGCGGCTGCCGCGGCCGCCGCCGGCTCCGCGCCGCCCTGTTTCACTTTCTCTTCAGCCATTCGTTATGCCTTTCCAGGAGGTGCGTTCAACTTGACTGCCTGCTTGCGCGGGCCCTTGCGGGTGCGCGCGTTGGTGCGCGTGCGCTGACCGCGCACCGGCAGTCCACGGCGATGACGGATGCCGCGATGGCTGCCTAAGTCCATCAGACGCTTGATGTTCATGGATACTTCGCGCCGCAGGTCGCCCTCGACCGCGAACTTGGCGATCTGCGAGCGGATCGCGTTGACCTCCGCCTCGGTGAGATCCTTCACCTTGGTGGTGGGACTCACGCCCGCGGCCGTGCAGACCGTGCGTGAGCGCGACTTGCCCAGCCCGTAGATGTGCGTGAGCCCGACCCACACGTGCTTGTTCATCGGGATGTTGATACCGGCTATGCGTGCCATGTGCTTACCTCAACCCTGACGCTGCTTGTGCCGCGGGTCCGTGCAAATTACGTAGACCACGCGGCGGCGGCGCACGATCTTGCAGTTCTTGCAGATCTTTTTGACCGACGGACGTACTTTCATTTTTAACCACCCGAACCGCTGCGGCCGTAGCCGAGCAGGTTCGCCTTCTTGAGCAACCCGGGATAGTGATGCGACATCATGTGTGCGTTCAGCTGCGCCATGAAATCCATCACCACCACCACCACGATAAGGAGCGACGTGCCGCCGAAGCGAAACGGTACGCTGCCCGAAGAAATGAGGATCTCCGGCAGCACGCACACCGCGGTGACGTACAGCGCGCCCCACAAAGTCAGCCGCGTGAGCACGTGATCGATGTACTCGGCGGTCTGCTGGCCGGGGCGGATGCCGCGCACGAAGGCCCCGGACTTCTTGAGGTTATCCGCGGTGTCACGCGCGTTGAACACCAGCGCGGTGTAGAAGAAGCAGAAGAAAATGATCAAGAGCGCGTACAGCGTCAGGTGCAGCGGCTGCCCGTATTGTAAGGCGGCGGCGATGTTCTGCGACACGGTGGCGAACCAGCCCTCCGAGCCGCTGCCGGCGAAGCTCGCCAGCGTCGCCGGGAACAGGAGCAGGCTCGAAGCGAAGATCGGCGGAATCACGCCCGACATGTTGAGCTTGAACGGCAGGTGGCTCGACTGACCCGCGTACATGCGCCGCCCGACCTGGCGCTTGGCGTAGTCCACCGGGATGCGCCGCTGGGCGCGCTCGACGAACACCACGAAGAAGGTCGTCCCCAGCACCACCAGCAGGAGCAGGAGCGCAAACGGCCCCTGCATTTCGCCCGAGCTCACCGCCTCGGCGGTATTGCCCACCGCGCCCGGCAATCCGGCAACGATGCCGGAAAGAATGATCATTGAAATGCCGTTGCCGATGCCGCGCTCGGTGATCTGCTCACCCAGCCACATGAGGAACAGGGTCCCGGTGGTCATGGTGATGGTCGCGGTGATGAGAAACGGCCAGCCCGTGATCAGCGTCATGCCGCCCTTGTCGAGTGCGCCGGCGGCCGCGAATGACTGCACGATCGCGAGCGCGACGGTGCCGTAGCGCGTGTACTGGGTGATCTTGCGCCGCCCGGACTCGCCTTCCTTGCGCAGCTCCATGAGCGTCGGCACCACCATCGACATCATCTGGATGATGATGGAGGCGGAGATGTAGGGCATAACGCCCATGGCGAAGATCGACAGCCGCGACAGCGCGCCACCCGAGAACATGTTGACGATGCCGAGAATGGTGTTGGAGCGGTCGCCGAAAAAGCGCGCCACTTCCGCCGGATTGATGCCCGGCACCGGGATGAAGGTGCCGATGCGGTAGACGATGAGCGCGCCCAGCAGGAACAACAGGCGGCCGCGAATCTCCCCATGACGGGCAGCTTCGCCGAATGCGGCGGCCGGGTTGCTTAAGGTCGAATTCGCCATACTGTTCTGGTTCCGCAGGCCCCTCAGGCCTCGATCTTGCCGCCGGCGGCTTCGATCGCCGCACGCGCGCCCTTGGTGACCGCGACGCCCTTGAGGGTCACGGCCTTCTTGATCTCGCCGGAGAGAATCACCTTGGCGCGCTCCGTGCCCACGGGCACCACCTGCGCCTTGATGAGGGCCGGGAGATCCACCACCGCACCCTCGACCTTGACGAGCTCGTCAAGACGTACCTCGGCGCGGCTGCGCTTCATAGCGGAGCGGAAGCCGACCTTCGGCATGCGCCGCTGGATGGGCATCTGGCCGCCTTCAAAGCCGACCTTGTGGTAGCCGCCCTTGCGCGCGCGCTGGCCCTTGGTGCCGCGGCCACAGGTCTTGCCCTGGCCGGCAGAGGCGCCACGGCCGACGCGCAAGCGCCCGCGCTTAGCTCCCGCAGCCGGTTTCAATGTGTTCAGTCGCATAATCTAGGCGCCCTTTTCAATGCGCAGCAGATGCACGGCGGTCTGGATCATGCCGCGGTTCTCGCGCGTGTCCCTGACCATCACGCTCTGGTGGATTCGCCGCAATCCCAGGCCCCGTGCGGACGCGGCGATGTTCTGCAGCTGCCCGTGCAGGCTCTTGATCAGCGTAATTCTCAGTTGCTTGTCCGCCATGACCTTCTACCCGGTGATCTCGTCCAGGGTCTTGCCGCGCTTGGCCGCGATCTCTTCCGGCGAGCGGATCTTCGCCAGCGCATTCATGGTGGCGCGCACGACGTTGATCGGGTTGCGCGAGCCGTAGCTCTTGGCGAGCACGTTGCGGACCCCGGCACACTCGAGCACCGCGCGCATGCCGCCGCCGGCGATGACGCCGGTACCGTCGGAGGCCGGCTGCATGTACACGCGCGTGGCTCCATGAGTACCTATGACCGCGTAATGCAGCGAATCGTTTCGCAGCGCCACGCTGATCAGGTTCTTGCGCGCCTGGGTCATGGCCTTGGAAATCGCCACCGGCACCTCACGCGCCTTGCCGAAGCCGTAACCGACGCGCCCGGAGGTGTCGCCAACCACGGTGAGCGCGGTGAAGCCAAACTGCCTGCCGCCCTTGACGACCTTGGCGGTGCGGTTCACGGCCACGAGCTTCTCGATGAACTCGTCGGCCGGCTGGCCCTTCTCTGGTCTCGCCATATGTTGTGTGTCCTGCCTAGAACTCAAGACCCGCTTCGCGGGCCGCATCCGCGAGCGCCTTCACGCGCCCGTGGAACTGGAAACCTGAGCGGTCGAAAGCGACCTTGCTCACGCCGGCAGCCTTGCTGCGCTCGGCGATGGCACGCCCGACGGCCTTGGCCGCCGCGACATTGCCGGTGCTCTTTAAGCCCTCGCGTACCGCCTTCTGCACGGTGGAGGCGGCCGCAATCACCTTCGCGCCCTCCGCGTCGGTTACCTGGGCGTAGATGTGGTTAGGCGTGCGGTGCACGCTCAGGCGCGCCACGGCGAGCCCGCGAATGTGCGCACGGGCCTTCACGGCGCGGCGCAGGCGCCGCTGCTTCTTGGTGATGATCACTTTTTCTTGCCCTCTTTCAGGGTGATCTTTTCCCCGGCGTAGCGCACGCCCTTGCCCTTGTAGGGCTCGGGCGGACGGATGTCGCGGATCTCGGCGGCGATCTGGCCGACTTTCTGCCGGTCGATGCCCTTGATCAGGATCTCCGTCTGGCTCGGGGTCTCGATGGCAATGCCTTCCGGGATCGCCACGTTCACCGGGTGCGAGAAGCCGAGGGTCAGATTCAGGCTCTTGCCCTGCACCGCCGCGCGGAAACCGACGCCCACGAGCTCGAGCTTCTTCTCGTAGCCCTTGGTGACGCCCTTCACCATGTTGGCGAGGTGCGCACGCGTCGCGCCAGCCTGGGTGCGTGCCTGCCCGGGATCCGAGTACTTGATCTCGAGCTTCTTCTCCGTCTGCACGACCGAAACCCCCGCGCCCAGCGGCAGGCTGAGCGAGCCCTTGGCGCCCTTGATGGTCACGCCTTGCGCGGCGATGGTCGCGGTCACGCCCTGTGGCAGTTCCAGCGGAGCTTTGGCAATTCTCGACATGATGGCTTCTTTGATTAACTCGTTCGCAAGATGCGCACGCTCAAGTGACGATGCACAGGACTTCGCCGCCCTGTCCGCTGGCGCGTGCCTGGCGGTCGGTCATCACGCCCTTGGGCGTGGATACGATCACCGTGCCCATGCCCCCCAGGATCTTCGGCAACTCGTCCTTGCCGCGGTAAATCCTCAGGCCCGGACGGCTGACACGCTCCAGGCGGTCGATGACGGGCCGGCCCTCGAAATACTTCAGGCCGATCGTGAGACGCGGCTTGCCGCTGTCCGCGTCGAGGCGGAAATCGGCGATGTAGCCCTCGTCCTTCAGCACCTTGACGATGGCCGTCTTCAGGCGCGAGGACGCGAGCTGCACTTCGGCCTTGCCAGCGGTCTGGCCATTGCGAATGCGCGTCAGGAGATCGGCAATCGGATCAGTCATGCTCATGCGCTATCCCTCACCAGCTCGCCTTGGCGAGCCCCGGAATCTCACCGCGGTTGGCGACTTCGCGGATCTTCACCCGCGAGAGACCAAACTTGCGGTACACGCCGCGCGAACGCCCCGTGATGGCACAACGGTTGCGCTTGCGCGACGCGCTTGCGTCGCGCGGCTGCGCCTGCAACTGCGCCTGCGCAGCCAGACGCTGTTCGGGCGAGCTCTTGGGGCTTCTGATCAGCTCCTTGAGCTTCGCGCGCTTCACCGCGTACTTTTTCACGATCCCCGCGCGACGTTTTTCGCGCTCGACCATGCTCGTCTTCGCCATAGACTTTATGGTTCCTGTTACTTCCGGAACGGGAAGTTGAATGCCTCGAGCAACGCTCGGCCGTGACGGTCATCGGATGCCGTCGTAGTAATCGTGATATCCATGCCACGGATCTGGTCGATCTGGTCGTACTGGATCTCTGGAAAAATGATCTGTTCCTTGACGCCCAGGCTGTAATTGCCCTGGCCGTCGAAGGCGCGCGCCGACACGCCGCGAAAGTCGCGGATACGCGGCATCGCGATGCTGATAAGCCGGTCGAGGAACTCGTACATGCGAGCGCCCCGCAGCGTCACCTTCGCGCCGATGGGCAATCCTGCGCGCAGCTTGAAGGATGCGTTGGCCTTGCGGGACTTGGTGATCAGGGGCTTCTGGCCGGTGATCTTGGTGAGGTCGGCGAGCGCCGCGTCCATCACTTTCTTGTCGGCAACCGCCTCGCCCACGCCCATGTTGAGCGTGATCTTGCTGATGCGCGGCACCTGCATAATGTTCTCGATCTTGAGGTCCGAGCGCAGACGCGGCACGACTGTCTCGCGGTAGAACTGATGTAACCTGGCTGCCATAACTGACTCGCTTGCCGGCGCCCTCAGGCGTCGAGCATCTCTCCGTTCGACTTGAAGAAGCGCACACGCTTGCCGTCGGTCAGCGTCTTCACCCCGATGCGGTCGCCCTTCTTGGCGGCCGGGTTCCAGATCGCGACCTTCGACACCGCCAGCGGCATCTCTTTCTCGACGATGCCGCCCTGCTTGCCGCCCTGCGGGTTGGGCTTCTGGTGCTTCTTCACCATGTTGACGCTCTCGACGACCACGCGGCCGTCGGCGAGCACCTGGATCACCGCGCCACGCCGGCCGCGGTCACGGCCGGTCAACACGACAACCTGATCGCCTTTACGGATCTTCTTCATTTCAAAGTACTTCCGGTGCCAGCGAAATGATCTTCATGAACTGCTGGTTACGCAGCTCGCGCGTCACGGGCCCGAAGATGCGCGTGCCGATCGGCTCGAGCTTGTTGGTCAGCAGCACCGCCGCGTTGCCGTCGAAGCGGATCAGCGAGCCATCGGGACGGCGCACGCCGTGCGTGGTCCGTACCACCACCGCGTCGTAAACCTCGCCCTTCTTCACCTTGCCGCGCGGGATGGCGTCCTTGACGCTCACCTTGATGACATCGCCCACCGTCGCGTAGCGACGGCGCGTACCGCCCAGCACCTTGATGCACATCAGGGTGCGCGCGCCGCTGTTGTCAGCGGCATTCAGCATTGTGCGCATCTGGATCATGATTAAGCCTTTTCGACGACCTCGAGCAGCCGCCACGACTTGTGTCGCGACATCGGCCGGCACGGGGTAATGGTCACGAGATCGCCCTCTTTCGAGGCGCCGCTCTCGTCGTGCGCCAGGAGTTTGGTCGTGCGGCGGACGAACTTGCCGTACTGCGGATGCTTCACCAGTCGCTCGATCTCCACCGCGATGGTCTTCTGCATCTTGTTGCTCACCACGCGCCCGGTCAGGGTGCGTGCGCCCTTCGCCTCGACCTTGGATTTCACCTTCGGTTCGCTCACTTACTTGCCTCCGCCTGCGGCCTGCTGTTGCCGCAGCACCGTCTTCAGGCGCGCGATATTGCGGCGCACCTTGCCGAACTGATCGGGTTTGGGCGACTGCCCGGTGGCGCGCTGCATGCGCAGCGCGAATTGTTCCTTGCGCAGTTTGACGAGTTCATCGGCGAGCTCGGCCGCCGACTTGCTGCGCAGCTCTTTGGCGTCCATTTAGCGAACCTGCCGTTTCACGAATGTGGTGGACACGGAGAGCTTCGAGCCTGCCAGGCGAAACGCCTCGCGAGCCGTCACTTCATCCACGCCCTCCATCTCGAACAACACCTTGCCGGGCTGCACGCGGGCCACGTAGTACTCCACGTTGCCCTTGCCGCTGCCCATGCGTACTTCCAGCGGTTTCTTGGTGATCGGCACGTCCGGGAAGACGCGGATCCAGATCTGGCCGCCGCGCTTCACGTAGCGCGCCATGGCGCGACGCGCGGCCTCGATCTCGCGCGCCGTCATGCGCGCACGGCTGGTTGCCTTCAGGCCGAATTCCCCGAAGGACACGTTGGCGCCACGCTGCGCAAGGCCGGGGTTGCGGCCCTTGAACTGCTTGCGATACTTGGTGCGTTTGGGCTGAAGCATGCGTTAAGTCTCTAGGCCTGCGCCGGGGCATCGGGAGCGGCCGGCGCCGCCGGCGGCACCGGGGTTGCGGCCGCGGCGGCGGCCGGGACGGCCTCAGCCTCGGTCACGGCCGGTGCAAGCTCGGTCTTGTCGAACACTTCGCCCTTGAAGATCCACACCTTCACGCCGATGACGCCGTAGGTGGTCTGCGCTTCCGACAGGCCGTAGTCGATGTCGGCACGGAAGGTATGCAGCGGGATGCGGCCCTCGCGGTACCACTCGGTGCGCGCGATTTCCCCGCCGTTCAGGCGCCCGGAAACCCGCACTTTCACGCCCAGCGCGCCGCTTCTCATGGTGCTCATCACCGCGCGCTTCATGGCACGGCGGAACATCACGCGCTTTTCGATCTGCTGCGCGATGGCATCGGCCACCAGCTGCGAGTCGAGCTCGGGCTTTCTGATCTCAGCGATGTTCAGGCGCACGTCGATAACCGGCATGCCAAGAAGCGCAGCCGTCTCCTGGCGCAGCTTCTCGATGTCCTCGCCCTTCTTGCCGATGACGATGCCCGGACGCGCCGTCTGGATAGTGATATTCACCTTCTGGGCGGCGCGCTCGATGAGTACGCGGCTGACGGAGGCCTCCTTCAGCTTGCGCTTGAGGAATTCGCGCACCCGGAAATCGGTGGCGATGTGCAGCGGGAACTGCTTCTTGCCCGCATACCAGCGGCTGGTCCAGTCGCGGGTGATGCCGAGCCGGATGCCAATCGGATTGACCTTCTGACCCATGCGTTAATCCTTCTTGCCGTCGCTGAGGCTGACGGTGATATGACTGTTGCGCTTGATGATGCGCGCACCGCGGCCCTTGGCGCGGGCGGCGAAACGCTTGAGCGTCGGGGCCGTGTCCACGTGGATGAGGGAAACCTTGAGCTCATCGATGTCGGCGCCGTGGTTGTGCTCGGCGTTGGCAACCGCGGACTCGAGTACCTTGAGCACAATGTCCGCGCCCTTCTTCGGCATGAACTTGAGCGTCGAGATGGCGTTACCCACCGGCTGGCCGCGCACGACGTCGGCCACCAGCCGGCACTTCTGCGGGGAGATGCGCGCGTAACGCAGTTTGGAGGTCACTTGCATGAGTAGTTCCCGCCGCCTTCAGGTGACGGCAGCCTCCACTTTGCGATCGCCCGAGTGCGCCTTGAAGGTGCGCGTCGGGGCGAACTCGCCCAGCTTGTGGCCGACCATGTTCTCGGTGATGAGTACCGGGATGTGCTGACGGCCGTTGTGCACGGCGATCGTGAGCCCCACCATCTCCGGGATCACCATTGAACGGCGCGACCAGGTCTTGATCGGCTTGCGGTCGTTCCTGGCCGACGCCACCTGCACCTTCTTGGCGAGGTGCAGATCGACGAACGGGCCCTTTTTCAGTGAACGTGGCATGTGTGTCTGTCGCTCTTAAAGGTCAGCGGATGCGGTTCTTGCGGCGCTGGACGATCATGCCGTCCGTGCGCTTGTTGTGACGCGTCTTGAGGCCCTTGGTGTTCCAGCCCCACGGCGATACCGGGTGCGGGTTGCCCTGACCGGACTTGCCCTCGCCGCCACCGTGCGGGTGATCGACCGGGTTCATCGCCAGTCCGCGCACGGTCGGGCGGATGCCCTTCCAGCGCTTCGCCCCGGCCTTGCCGTAGCTGCGCAGGTTGTGCTCGTCGTTGCCGACTTCGCCGATGGTCGCGCGGCAGTCGACGTGCACCTTGCGTGTCTCGCCGGACTTGAGTTTCAGATACGCGTAGATCCCCTCGCGCGAAGTGAACGACACGGAGCTGCCGGCGCTTCTGGCCAGCTGGCCGCCGCGGCCGGGCTTCATCTCCACGTTGTGGATGATCGAGCCCACCGGCACGTGGCGCAGCGTCATTGCATTACCGGACTTGATCGGGGCGTCGGCGCCGGAGCGCACTTCATCGCCCGGCTTCATGCCCTTGGTGGCGAGGATGTAGCGCCACTCGCCATCCGGGTACTTGATGAGGGCGATGTGACTGGTGCGGTTCGGGTCGTACTCCAGGCGCTCGACGACGCCGGCGATGCCGTCCTTGTCGCGCTTGAAGTCAACAAGACGGTACTTCTGCCGCGAGCCGCCGCCGATGTGGCGCGTGGTGATGCGGCCGAAGTGATTGCGCGCACCGGTCTTGTTCTGGTGCTTGGTGAGCGCCTCGAGCGGGCCGCCCTTGTGCAGGTGCGAGCGGTCGATCTTGACCACCGCGCGTTGACCCGGGGTTCTCGGCTTGTACTTAATGAGAGCCATTGCGATGCGTCCTGTCAGGCCTTGGCGCGAGCTTCGTAGTCGATCGTCTGGCCGGAGATGAGGCTCACGTACGCCTTCTTCCAGTCCTGGGTGCGACCGTGCGTCTTGGCGAAGCGGCGCGTTTTACCCGGCTCGTTGACGACCTGCACGCCGGCGACCTTGACCTCGAACATGAGTTCGACGGCCTTCTTGATGTCGGTCTTGGTCGCGTCGCGGCGCACGCGGAACGTGTACTGGTTGTGGTTCTGCATCGCGAGCGAGGTTTTCTCGGTCACGTGCGGAGCGATCAGCACGGTCATCAGCTGTTCGCGATTCATACCATGGCCTCCGGCCAACTCTTAACGTGGTTCGCTACGCGAACCACGTCCATGAAGCTAAGAGGCGAAATCACTGGAGGCGCTCCTCGATCAGCTTCACCGCACCGACCGTCATCAGCACCTTGTCGTAGGCGGCGAGCGACAGCGGATTGAGCGCCGTGACTTCGATGACTTCGACGTGCGGCAGATTGCGCGCGGCGAGATACAACTTCTCGTCCGTCGCCTCGACCACGATCAGCACCGATGGCAGCGACCAGGCCTTGAGCTGATTCGCGAGCAGGCGCGTCTTCGGCGCCTCGAGCACGATGCCGTCGGTGACCAGCAGGCGCTCGGTGCGCGCGAGTTCCGAGAGCATCGAGCGGATGGCGCCGCGATACATCTTGCGGTTCACCTTCTGCGCGAAATCGCGCGGCTTGGCCGCGAAGGTCTTGCCGCCGCCGACCCAGATCGGCGAGCGGCTGGAGCCGGCGCGCGCCTGACCCGTGCCCTTCTGGGCGTGCGGCTTGCGTCCGCCGCCGCGCACTTCGGCGCGCGACTTCTGCGCCTTGGTGCCCGAGCGGCCGGCGTTGCGATACGCCGTGATCACCTGGTGCACGAGCGCTTCGTTGAACTTGCCGCCGAAGGCGGCTTCCGAGACCTGCAGCGTGGACTCACCGTTGACTGATTTGAGTTGCATGACGGCTTACTTCTTTCCCGCCTTGGCCGGATCCTTCGAGGCAGCGGCGCCCGCCTTGAGCGGCGCCAGCGTCTTGCGCTTCGCGCGGCGCGCGGCCTTCAGCGAGGAGCGCACGATGACCTGACCCCCTTCTGAACCGGGCACGGCGCCACTGATCAGGAGGAGATTTCTCTCCAGATCCACTTGCACGATTTTCAGGTTCTCGGTCGTGCGGCGCTGCACACCCATGTGCCCGGCCATGCGCCGGCCCTTGAACACGCGGCCCGGTGTCTGGCGCATGCCGATCGAGCCCGGCGAACGATGCGTCAGGGAGACGCCGTGAGTCGCTGGCATGCCACCGAAGTTGTGACGCTTTATGGTGCCGGCGAAGCCCTTGCCGACGGTCGTGCCGGTGACGTCCACCTTTTCGCCTTCCTTGAAAAGGTCGGCCTTGATCTCGGTGCCCGCCTTGAATTCAGTCTTGTCAGCGTCCGTCAGCCGAAACTCCACCAGCGCCTTGCCGGGGGCGACGTTCGCGCGGGCGTAGTGGCCCGTCAGCGCCTTCGAATACAGCTGCGGGCGACGCGTGCCGTAAGTGACCTGCACGGCGCGATAGCCGTCTTTGTCCTGCACCTTCACCTGCGTGACGCGGTTCGGAAGAACCTCGATCACGGTCACCGGCACAGTCTCGCCGGCGTCGGTGAACACGCGCGTCATGCCGGCCTTGCGGCCGACCAGTCCGATAGCCATTTCTGTCCTCACACATTCCGCTCGCGGGCACTACGATTGGCGCCTGCGAGACCGATAGCACAGAGCTAAGTCATTGAGACAACAGGAGATTTACGCACGCGGCAGGTGCGCTTGTCTCGAGTGGTCTTGGAGCTTAAAGAGCCGCTCCAACCTCGCCCGATGCCGCTTACGCGACCGCCCACGGGGAAACGCCCCGGGGCCAAAAGGGCGCGCAGTATAGGCGCGCCGGAATCCTCAATCAACCTGTCTTTTCGCCGGTTTTCCGCCGGCAAAAACCACGCTTTTTTGCCAATGAACTAATTCAGCTTGATCTGTACGTCCACGCCCGCCGGAAGCTCGAGCTTCATCAGGGCGTCCACCGTCTTGTCGGTGGGATTCATGATGTCCATGAGGCGCTTGTGCGTGCGCAGCTCGAACTGGTCGCGCGCGTCCTTGTCGCCATGCGGGGAGACGAGCACCGTGAAGCGCTCCATCTTGGTCGGCAGCGGCACCGGACCCTTGACGGTGGCGCCGGTGCGCTTGGCCGTCTCCACGATCTCCTTGGCGGAGGTGTCGATGAGGCGATGGTCGAACGCCTTCAAACGGATGCGGATGTTCTGGTTAGCCATTGCCGTACGTACCTCTTATTTCAGGATCTTCGTTACGACGCCGGCGCCGACGGTCTTGCCACCCTCGCGGATCGCAAAACGCAGCCCGTCTTCCATCGCAATCGGACTGATCAGATCAATCGTCATCTTGATGTTGTCTCCG
>Ga0182015_10002781_pt1 | contig 20529 bp, 20 predicted proteins | sample 712P3MmetaG_FD_120478 | JGI IMG/M metagenome (GOLD analysis project Ga0182015, IMG submission 120478) | Permafrost microbial communities from Stordalen Mire, Sweden - 712P3M metaG | ecosystem: Environmental > Terrestrial > Soil > Wetlands > Permafrost | place: Sweden: Stordalen | collected...
CGCTGGAGCGCGCGGCGGAAGGAGCAGGTGGTGCTGCGGCTGCTGCGGGGGGAGTCGCTTGATCTGTTGGCGCGGGAGACGGGGCAGCCGGCTGGAAGGATCGCCGGTTGGCGGGAGGAGTTCCTGGCTGCGGGCCGGGAGGGGTTGAAGTCTCGGCCGGCGCCGGAGGCGGATCGCCGGCTGACGGATGCGCAGCGGAAGGTCGGCGAGTTACAGCTTGAGGTCGACATCCTGCAGGCGCTGTTGGAGAAGAAGGGTTCCCCTCCGTTGCCGAGGCGCTCGAGGTGAGCGAGTCGCTGCCGGCGCCGTTGAAAACGGTGTGCCGGGTGGCGGGCGTGTCGCGGTCGGCGGCCTACGAGCAGCGCCGCCGCCGGTGCGCCTCGGCGACGAGGCGCTCGACGCGGCCCGCGCCCAGCAGGCGGGCAACCCCGAGATCACATTCGAGCCGAGCGGGCTGCGCCTGGTGGCGAAGCCCGGAGCGACGCTGCTCGACCTTGCGGAGAGCGGCGAGCAGCCGGTCGAGGCGGGCTGCCGTATGGGCGTGTGCGGGGCGGACCCGGTGTGCATCGTCTCGGGGATGGAGCACTTGTCGCCGGTGTCGAGCGACGAGCAGGCGACGCTCGAGCGCCTCGGCTATGCGGACAGCACGCGCATGGCTTGCTGTGCGCGGGTCAACGGCCCGGTGACGATCTCGATGACGCCAGAGCGCGCGGGTGCGGCGGCGCCGAAGCGCGTGGAGGGCTTCGAGTATGACCGTGAGGTGACGCGCGTGGTGATCGTGGGCAACGGCATCGCCGGCGTGACCGCCGCGGACCACGTGCGCCGTCGTCATCCCGACTGCCAGATCGACGTCGTCGCCAACGAGCCGTATCCGCTTTACAACCGCATGGGGATCGGGCGCCTGGTGTACGGCAGCTCGGCGATGGTCGGGCTGCAGCTGCTGCCCGACTCGTGGTACGAGGACAACAAGGTCACCTGCTGGCTGAACACGTTCGCCAGGGGTCTCGACCGCGAGCGCCGGGAGCTGTCGCTGGGCACTGGTGAGAAGCTCATCTACGATCGCCTGATCCTGGCGACGGGCAGCGACTCGTTCGTGCCGCCGATCGAGGGCTACGGCGCACCGGGCACGTTCGTGCTGCGCCGCGCTGCCGACGCGTTCGGCATTCGCACGTTCGCGCAGGAGCACGGCGCCGAGCACGCGGTGATCGCCGGCGGCGGGCTGCTCGGCCTCGAGGCGGCCTACGCGCTGCACAAGATCGGCCTGCACGTCACCGTGCTCGAGCGCGGGCAGACGCTGCTCTCACGCCAGCTCGACGAGCGCGCGGCGGAGATGCTGCGCGACTATCTCGAGGGCCTGGGGCTGCACATCATGCTGGCGACGGAGACCGCGTCGCTGCAAGCAGGCGAGAGCAACGGCGCTCCGGGTCGCCTGCGCGAGGTCCGCCTGCGCGACGGGCGCAGCCTGCCAGCGGACCTGTTCCTCGTGGCTGCGGGCATCGCGCCGCTGGTGGAGCTCGCGCGCGAGTCGGGCCTGGAGGTTGCCAAGGGCGTGGTCGTGAACGACGCTCTGGAAACGAGCGACTCGCGCGTGTTCGCCGTCGGCGACGTGGCCGAGCACCGCGGGCGAACGTACGGCCTGTGGCCCGCGGCGGTCGAGCAGGGGGAGATCGCCGCCGAGAACGCGCTGGGCGGCGCGCGCGCGTACGAGGGAACGGTGCCGGTCACGATGCTGAAGGTCGTGGGCGTCGACCTGCTTTCGATCGGGCGCTTCCAGGCGCAGGACGGCGACACGGTGATCGCGATCGAGGACTCCGAGGAGCACAGCTATCGCAAGCTCGTGATCGCCGACGGTCGCATCGTCGGCGCGATCCTGATCGCCCGCCAGCAGGACGCGCCGCATGTCACCGACGCGGTCAAGAGCGCTCGCGATGTGTCGGGCCTGCTGCCCGAGCTCGAGCGCGGGGAGTGGGAGGGGCTGGCGGCGGAGCCGGCGGTCGCGTAGGGCGCGGCTGGCGGCAGGTCGTCGAGCAGCGAACCGTGCTCGGCCTCCCAAGGCCTATGTCAAGCCATTGGCGGCGACCGCCATCTGCGGCGGACGTCGTTTGAGCGACCGCTTTGAGCGACTGCTAAAGTATTCGGCATGGGGTCACTGAATCAATCCACGGATGCACAGGCGACGACGGCAGGCGCTGCGGCGACGCTCACCGGCACGAAGCTCCAGATCGCGCAAGCGGCGCTCGACACGTTGAAGCAGAGAGGGTTTGCCGGTGCGAGCGCGCGCGAGATAGCCAGCACAGGGAGCTTCAACCAGGCGTTGATCTTCTATCACTTCGGCAGCGTCCAGAATGCGATGCTGGCGGCTCTCGACCTCGTCAGCGCTCGCCGAATGGAGGCATACGGACAGGCCTTCGAGCGGGCTCTGACTTTGCCGGAGCTCGCGAGCCTCGCCCGGCGGATCTACGCCGAGGATCTCGAAAACGGTTACGTCACGGTGCTCGGCGAGATGGTCGCCGGTGGCGTATCGGACGTCGAGCTGGGCACCGAGGTCGTTGCCCGTTTGCAGCCTTGGATCGACATGGTCGCGGGCAAGCTGCGAGAGGTTCTCGCCGGATCGATGCTCGAGTCGATGATCCCCGCGGGGGACGTGGCGTTCGCGATCGTCGCGCTGTACCTGGGCGTCGACATGCTCAGTCACCTCGAAGGCGAGCACACGCGCGCGGAGTCGCTGCTGGGGCTCGGCGAGCGCTACGCGCCGCTCTTCGGTGCGCTGCTGCCTTCGCAACCGGAAGGAGAGTCGAAATGAGCACGGATACTGGATTGGACCTCGTCACGGGAGCGTTCAGCTACTCGGGGTCGCGCATCGCCGAGCGGCTGCTCGACGAGGGTCGCGGCGTGAGGACGCTGACGTTTCACCCGGATCGCCCGCATCCGCTGCGGGGCCGGGTCGAGCCGCTGCGGTACCGGTTCGATGACCAGGTGGCGCTCGCCGAGAGCCTCGAGGGAGTGACGACGCTCTACAACACCTACTGGGTCCGCTTCGACCATGGCCGCGCAACGTTCGAGAACGCGATCGCCAACTCGCGTGCCCTGTTCTGCGCGGCGAAGCGCGCCGGGGTGGCGCGGGTGGTCCATGTGAGCATCGCAAATCCGTCACTCGAGTCGGCACTTCCTTACTACAGGGGCAAGGCTCTGGTCGAGCTGGCGCTCGCGGAGGTCGGCGTGCCGTATTCGATCGTCCGCCCGACGTTGGTGTTCGGCGGCGATCGCGATGTCCTGGTGAACAACATCGCCTGGATTCTTCGACGCATGCCGGTCTTCGCGCTCCCCGGGAACGGCGATTACCGCGTCCAGCCGGTGCACGTCGATGACCTCGCGCGGATCTGCCGCGAGTCCGTCGCGGTTGAAGGCGACACGATCGTGGATGCGGCCGGACCGGAGACGATGACGTTTGGCGAGTTGGTGCGCGCGATTCGCGGCACCGTCGGAGCACACGCCCCGATCTTGCATCTGCCGCCGGTCGCGATGTCGGCGGCCTCCCGTGCACTCGGCCTGCTCGTCCACGACGTCGTGCTGACGCCAGAGGAGATCGACGGCTTGACCGCGGGCCTGCTCGTGTCACACCGCCCAGCGCTCGGACGGACGGCGTTCAGCGACTGGCTCGCCGAGAGCCGCGGGTCGATCGGCGACGCTTACGCGAATGAGCTCCAACGCCACTTCGCCGTCCCGGCCGCAGTGGCGATGCCCTGACAAAGCGAAGCGTCGCGCTCCGCGCCAGGCCGGAGGCAGATCCGATGGTGCGAACACAATCTACTAAATGAATCAGAGACGCTACTCCCATTCGCGAGGCCCAAACGCTAGCTTGCGGGTGGTGATGCGGGCTAGAGAATTTCGCAAGAGGGCGTCAACGCGCGGCGGGGTCGCGGCGGTCATGGCGTCGGCCTGTGGCGTGGCGGCTTTCGGTGGCCTGGTGCCTGTGGCGCCGGCGTATACGGTGGGTCCGCCATCACCGGCTTTGATCTGTGTTGGGGCGACTCATGCAGCGGAAGTAGCGGCAAGTGCCATACCCCTCGAACCGGCCAATGGTGCGACCGTCCCGGCGGGCACGCCCGTGACGTTCTCCGGCGAATCGAGCAGTGCTCTGACGTTCAGCGTGGCTTCATCGCAGGCGCTGCTGTCGAGCCCGGATATCGACAGCGGTATGGGAGCCCCGTCGGGAGCCTTCTCCAGGTTCACGTCGTCGAAGGCGACGGCCACGCCGCGGACGATCTACTGGACCGCATCGTTCACGCTCACCCCGTCCGAATGCACGAGCCCGTCCACGTTCACCTCGCCGGTGCAGACCCTCATCGTCGCGCCGTCCGAAGCGGAAGTGGCGGCCGCAAAGAAGAAACAGGAAGAAGAAGCCGCGAAGAAGAAACAGGAAGAAGAAGCCGCGGCCAGGAAGAAGGAAGAAGAGGCGGCGGCTGCGGGCGCGGTGGTGCTCGACGGCAAGACGATCGCTGTGGAGGGCGGTCGCACCGCGGCCGTCAAGCTCACGTGCTTGGACATACAGCGGTGCGTCGGCAAGCTGACGCTCACCGCCGACGCGGCAACGCGCGCGAAGGTGCGACACGACAAGACCGAGAGCGTCGGCACGGCGAGCTTCTCGATCGGGGCGGGTGAGAAGGCGACGATCAAGCTCACGCTTGACAAGTCTGGACGCGCGCTCTTGGCTGGCGCTGGTGGCCGTTTCAACGCGACCTTGGCGATCGTCAGGAGTGAGCCGCCTCCGGAGACGGCTCAGACCGAGCGGGTGCGCTTGGAGCTCAGCCGCAGCCGGTGATCCCGCCGTCGAGCGGGATGACGGTGCCGGTGAGGTAGGCGCCGGCGCGGGAGGCGAGGAACAGCGTGAGCCCGGCGACGTCATCGGGCCGGCCGATGCGCCCGAGCGGGACCTCGCCCTCGATGCCGGAGCGCAGCTCGGGGTCGTCGAGCGCCCACGCCATCATCTTGCTTTCGAACGGTCCGGGGGCGATGGCGTTGACGGTTATGTGCTCGGAGGCGAGACGCTTGGCGAGGTGGCGCGTGAGCTGGTGCACGGCGGCCTTGCTGGCGCTGTAGCTGTAGTTCTCGACGGACGGCGCGCGCAGCCCGTCGATCGAGCCGATGTTGATGACGCGCGCGGGGTCCTCGGCGCTGGCGGACGCGCGCAGCTCTCCCAGCAACGCGACGGTGAGGTGGAAGACGCCCTCGACGTTGGTCGTCAGGATCTTCTGCCACCCCGCGGCGGGGAACTCCTCGAGCGGCGCGCCCCACACGGCGCCGGCGTTGTTGACGAGGATGTCGAGCGAGGCGAAGCGCTCTCGCGTGGCGTCCGCGAGCGACTGGGCGCCCTCTTTTGTTGATATGTCTGCGGCGATCGCGTGGCAGTCACCGGACGCGCTGAGCTCGTGGGCGGCGGCTTCGATGTCGGCGCTCTTTCGCGAGGAGACGATTACGCGCGCGCCGGCGTCGACGAGCCCGCGGGCGATCATGAGACCGATGCCGCGCGAGCCGCCGGTGACGAGCGCGGTCTTGCCGGAGACGTCGAACAGGTCACTCATTGCAGGGACTCCTCATCGCTGGCGGGTGGTCGGGCGCTGATATCGCGCGCATCGCTGGTCGCTACGGACGCTAGTCGTCGAAGTCCGCGGGACGCTTCTCGAGGAATGCGCCGATGGCCTCGGGGACGCCCTTGCTGAACGTGGCCATGATCTGCTGGCGGTCCTCGAACTCGACGGCGGCCTGCTGGGATGGGATCTCGAGGGCGCTCCAGATGCCGCGCTTGGTGAGGCGCACGCCGAAGGGCGCGAGCGCGGCGATCTGCTCGGCGGCTTGCACGGCGCGCGCGAGCAGCTGCTCGTCGGGGACGACGTCGGCGACGAGCCCGATGCGCAGCGCCTCCTCGGCGTCGAAGCGGCGTCCTGTGAGCATCAGCTCGTGCGAGCGCGAGACGCCGATGAGCCGCGGGAGCAGCCAGCTGGTGCCCATGTCGCAGTTGGACAGGCCGATGTTGATGAAGGCGGCGCGGAAGACTGCGGAGGCGGCGGCGTAGCGGATGTCGCAGCCGAGGCTGAGCGCGAGCCCGAGGCCGGCGGCGGGGCCGTTGACGGCGGCGATGACGGGCTGCGGCAGCGCGCGCAGGGCGAGCACGAGCTTGGACATGTGCTCCTGGTTGTCGAGGCGGTCGCGCGGCAGATCGCTTTCGTTGTTGGCGGGCGCGGCGCCGTAGCCGCGCAGGTCGACGCCGGCGCAGAAGCCGCGCCCGGCGCCGGTGAGGATCACGGCGCGGCACGAGCGATCGAGCGTGAGCGCGCGCAGCTCTACGTGCATCGCCTCGCACAGCTCGGCGTTCATGGCGTTGAGCTGGTCGGGCCGGTTGAGCGACAGCTGCACGACGTGCGGCGCGGGCTGCTCGACGAGTACTAGGGGTGTCATCGCGGGGCCATCCTATGTCTTGTGTGAGACTGGCGCGCGTGAGCGCCGACGGGCTGAGGGTGGCGGTGGTGGGCCACGTGGAGTGGGTGCAGTTCGCGCGCGTGTCGCACGTGCCGAGCGCGGGCGAGGTGGTGCACGCGCGCGACCCGTTCGAGGAGCCGGCTGGCGGTGGCGCGGTGGCGGCGGTGCAGCTCGCGCGCCTCGCGGGCGCGGCGTCGCTCGTAACGGTGTTGGGCGATGACGAGTACGGCCTGCGCTCGGCGGCGCGCCTGCGCGAGCTGGGCGTGGGCGTGCTGGCGTCCGTAGTGCGGGAGCCGAGTCGCAGGGCGGTGACGCTGGTGGACGACGCGGGCGAGCGCACGATCACGACGTTCGGTCCGCGGCTGGAACCGCGCGGCGGCGAAGCGCCGGGGCGCTGGAGCGATCTGGAGACGCTGGACGCGGTGTACTTCACGGCGGGCGACGAGGCTGAGCTGCGGGAGGCGCGAGCGCGCTCGCGTGTGTTGGTCGCGAGCCCTCGCGCGCACACCGCGCTGGGTCGGGGTGTGGAGCTGGACGCGCTGGTGCTGAGCGGCGACGACGAGATCGAGCTGCGCGAGGCGGCGCCGGCGCTGGCGGAGGCGGAGCTGGTGGTGTGGACGGAGGGCGAGCACGGCGGGCGCTTCAGGCGCCGCGATGGCGAGACGGGCCGCTGGGCGCCGGCGCCGCTGCCGGGCCCGCGCGCGGACTCCTATGGCTGCGGAGACTCGTTCGCGGCGGGGCTCACGTATGGGCTGGGCGCGGGCCTCGCGCTTGCGGATGCGCTCGCGCTGGCGGCGCGCTGCGGCGCGGTTTGCCTGACGGGGCATGGACCTTATGAGCGGCAGCTGAGTCAGCTCGATTTGAGCTGACTGGAGCGGGGTTTGGCGGGTGCCGTCGCCGACCCTGGCGAGGCTAGCTTTGTTCCTCGAGGGACCCGGGGTCGGCGATCCAGACGCTCTTGAAGTGAAGCGTCTGAGCGAGGCGGTCGTAATGGTGGTCGTAGTGCAGTACGTCGACGCCGGCATCCTGTGCGGCTGCGGCGATCAAGGCATCCGCGAGCGGAACCCTGTGCTGTCCGGGTCCATCTGATGCGAGATCGCGGAGAGCTCCGATGGCGGCGCGCTGTGCTGACGTGGCGACCGGTATGTCGCGCAGGAGGGCTTGCTCAGCCTCGACAACGGCGAGCTCCTGGGCATTGCGCGCGGAGTACATCAGCTCGAGTGTCACGATCGAGCAGGTGGCGATCTGCCTGCCGCGCAGCGCGGCTGCCCAGAGATCCCGGACGAGCGGATGCGCCGCGCGAGCCCAGGCGGAGGTGTCGGCGATAAGGACCCCGCCGCCGAATGGGCGATCCGCCACAGCTATCCACCCCAGGCAAGCTCATCTATGCGCTGCGCGACGTCAACGTCGAACCCGGGGTCGGCCGAGGTCGAGTGCTCGATCAGCATCTCGATGGCCTCGGCGTCCCGCTGTCGTTCCGAGAGCACCGCCTCGGCGCCGCGGATCGCGAGGTCGTGGACGAGCGATGCGGCTGGCTGCTCGGGCTCGATGAATGGCGCCACGCGGTCGAGCGCCTCCGTCAGTGCCAGGTCCTTGGTCACTGGTATGCGGCTGAAACGGGTCGGCATCCGCGTCATGGTAGCACCGAGGTGCTACACCGACCCCCAAGACGCTGTGCGCGACATCCCGCTGTGCGCGACATCCCGCTGTGCGCGACATCCTCGACCCGCACACGCGCGGGGCGCGAGCTAGAAGGTGTTCGGAACCGGAGATCCGGCGTAGAAGAAGAACCAGATCAGCAGGCTGATGACCGCGACGTAGACGCTTGCGATGACGATCCGCTCGAGCAGCGTGACCCCGACGCGCGCGCTGACGTGCCCCTCGTCCTCGGCGCGCATGCTGCGCAGCCACGGCAGACGCCGTTCCGGATGCGGGCGTCCGATGAGCTCGTCGTAGGTGTTGTCGAGCCAGGCGAGCGCCATCGCCATGACGAGCACGAGCACGGCGAGCACGAGCACGACGACGAACACGGCCCACATGCTGAGCACGGCGTCGTTGGAGCTGTGAGAGCCGACCCACAGCGCGAACAGCGGCGCGCCGGTCCATAGGTTGATCGACAGGAAAGCGCTGGCCGCGGCCATGGCGAGCCGCTTGAGCGTCACGAAGCGAGGCGGCACATGCGGCTGCGGCCTGAGCCGCGCGCCTCGCGGCTCGGTGTAGCGCCCGTGGATGTCGCCGGCGAACACGATGAACCTCGTGAACCACGATACAGGCATATGATCCCGCGGCGCCATGGACTTCGAGCAGATCACCACCGACCTCGCCGACGGCGTTTTCACGATCACGCTGAACCGTCCTGAGCGACTCAACGCGTGGACGGAGCAGATGGGTTTGGAGCTGCGCGCGGCGTTCGACCAGACCGATGCGGACGACGACGTGCGCGCGATCATCGTCACGGGCGCCGGCCGGGGCTTCTGCGCGGGCGCTGATCTGGCGAGCGGCGGCGACACGTTCGACGCGCGCAAGCGCGACGCGGTCGCGGGTGCGATGCGCGACAACGGCGGCGAATTCTCGCTGCGGATCTTCGAGTCCAAGAAGCCGGTGATCGCGGCGATCAACGGACCGGCGGTGGGCGTCGGCGCGACGATGACATTGCCGATGGACATCCGCTTGGCGGCCGACGACGCGCGTATGGGCTTCGTGTTCGCGCGCCGCGGCATCATCCCGGAGGCGTGCTCGAGCTGGTTCCTGCCGCGCGTCGTGGGCATCAGCCGCGCGATGGAGTGGGTGGCGACCGGCCGCGTGTTCTCCGCGCAGGAGGCGCTCGAAGGCGGCCTCGTGCGCAGTATCCATCCGAAAGCGGAGCTGCTCGACGCCGCGCGTGCGCTGGCGCGCGAGATCGCCGACAACACCGCGCCGGTTTCCGTGGCGCTGGCGCGCAAGCTGATGTGGACGATGCTCGGCGCCGAGCACCCGATGCTCGCCCACCGCGCCGACTCCCGCGGCATGGTCTCGCGCGGCCAGTCGGCGGATGCGGTCGAGGGCATCACCGCGTTCCTCGAGAAGCGCCCCGCGAGATTCCCCGACCGCGTCAGCGATGGCCTGCCCGACGTGATGTCGGGATGGAGCGCGCCGGAGTTCGAGTAGCGCCGCGGATGCAGGTACCAGCCCATGCGCGTGCTCTGCCTGCCCAGGCATCGTCGCCCCGACGCGGCAGTGCACGAGTGGTGGTAGCGATTCGCTACCATGTTGGGATGAGCAAGCAGATAGCAGTACGCCTTCCTGACGATCTCGTTGACTTCGTCGACGGCATCGTGGATTCCGGCGCTGGTCGAAGTCGCGCGGCGGTCGTCACACGAGCGCTCGAGCGCGAGCGCCGCCGTGTGGTCGCAGCGCGAGATGCTGAGATCCTCGCTCGCGTCGGCCGGGATCCAGAGCTCGCTGGACTCGCCGAGCACGTCGCAGGTCTGCCTTCTGCGCTTGCCTGATGCGCCCGATTCATGTCGCTCGGCTTGACAAGGCTCGGCCGGTGCTGATCCTCACCCGCGAGCTCGTGCGCCCGTATCTCTCGACGGTCACCGTCGCCCCGATCACGACGACGATCCGCGGGCTTTCCTCGGAGGTTCCCGTGGACACGGCAAACGGGCTCTCTGGACCTTCGGTTGTGAGCTGCGACAACCTCGCCACGATCCCTGTTGAAGCTCTGGGAGAGCAGATCGGTGTGCTGCTTGACCATCAGGAGTCGACGCTCAGCGAAGCGCTCCGAGCTGCGTTCGACCTCGACTGATCTCAGAAGCTCGGCAGCTCCTGCACCAGCGACAGCACCGGCGCGAACAGGTCGCCGCGCTCGGCTACGCGCTCGAGCACCTGAGCGGCCTCGAACGCGAGGCTGGCCGGGTCCCCCGAGTCGCGCGCGGCGCGAACCTCGGCCCAGTCGAGCGGCGTCGACGCGGTCGGTCGCTCGGTGGCGCGCAACGAGTACACGCACACCGTCGTCTTCTTCGCGTCGTTCTGGCTCCAGTCGATCAGCACCTTGCCAGTGCGCCGCGCCTTCGTCATACGCGAGACGACCAGCTCCGGTTCGGCGCCCTCGAGCAACTCCGCGACCGCCTTCGCGAGCGGCTTCGTACGCTCGTACGTGACAGCGGCGGAGTTGAGCGGCACGTACACCTGCAATCCCTTCGAGCCGGATGTCTTCGGATAGCTCTCCAGGCCGAGGTGCTCGAACATGCCCTGCAGCTGCAGCGCTACGTGGCAGCACTCGACGATGCTCGCCGGCGCGCCCGGGTCGAGGTCGAACACGAGCGCCGTCGGGCGCCCGATTGTGTCCGCGCGCGCGAGCGGCACGTGCAGCTCGATCGCCGCGAGGTTCGCGAGCCACACGAGCGTCGGCAGGTCGTCCGCGAGCGTGTAGTCGATCGGCTTGCTTGCCTGCCTGCCTGCGCCCTTCAGGGTGTGCCCTTCAGGGTGCGTCCCCGAAGGGGGTGTGCCCTTCAGGGTGCTCACGCTCGCGACCGGCGCCGTGCGCACCCACTTGGGGCGGTGCGCCGGGGCGTGCTTCTGGAAGAACGACTTCGCCTCCACGCCGTCCGGCCAGCGCGTCACCGTTAGCGGCCGCCCGGCCAGATGGCCCAGCATCACGGGCGCGATCGCCGCGTAATAGGCGATCAGATCGCCCTTCGTGAACCCAGTCGCCGGGTAGAGCACCTTGTCGAGGTTCGACAGCTTCAGTGCGCGGCCGTCGACCGTCGTCTCCGCGTGCTTGCCGATCGGCGTGCCTGCGCCCGTGTCCTCGCGTACCACCTGCTCCGCAGGCTTGTCATCGCGCAGGCCCTTGTAGACGGGCGCGCGCAGGTTGCCGCCAGCGGTCCAGTTCGCGAACTCGACCTCGACGACGAGCCGCGGCTCGCAGAACAGCGCGTCGCGAGGCGCCTTCTCTCCGAGCGCGAACGGCGACGCTGCACGCGCGAGCGGCGCGAGCAGCCCCGGCAGGCGCTGCAGCTCGCCCTCGCTGAAGCCGCTGCCCACGCGGCCCACATATCGCAGGCGCCCGTCCGCCTCGTACACCCCCAGCAGCAGCGCGCCGATGCTCGCGCTGCGCTTGCCCTTGCCCGGCATCCAGCCGCCGACCACGAGCTCCTGGCGGGCCACGCGCTTGACCTTCACCCAGTCTCGCGTGCGCGCGCCGGGCTGGTAGATCGAGTCCAGACGCTTTGCGACGACGCCCTCCAGATGTTGCTCGGCTGCGGCTGCAAGCAGCGCCTTGCCTTCTCCCACCACGTGCTCGGGCGTCTGCCAGCTGGCGCCGCTCAAAGCCAGCGCCGCGAGCCGCTCGCGCCGCGTGCCGTATGGCTCGCGCATGAGCGAGTGGCCATCGAGCCACAGCAGGTCGAAGATCACGTACGTGACGGGCGTGCCCTTCACCAGCTTGCGCGCCTGCTCGCGCGAGCCGACGTGCATGCGTCGCTGCAGCGCCTCGAAGCTCGGGCGCCCGTCGCCGTCGAAGGCCACGATCTCGCCGTCGAGCACGGCGCCGTGTGAGCCCAGCGCGGCGTTCATCGCGAACAGCTCCGGGTAGCTGTCGCTGATGTCGTTGAGGTTGCGGCTCTCGACGCGCAGCTCCCCCGGCTGCGAGTACGCGATCGCGCGCACGCCGTCCCCCTTCACCTCGTATGCCCAGCCGCCGTCCTCTGCCGGCAGCGGGCCCGGGCGCGCGAGCATCGGCGCGATCCGCGCCGGCATCGGCTCGCGGTCGGGGTCCGCCGGCGGGTCCATGCGGTGGATCAGCCAGTTCTTCGGGTGCTCGCCCGTGTCGATCGGGAACAGCGCGTAGCGCGCGTCCACGCGCTCGCCGTGCAGCGCCACCTCCACCTTGCGCGGTTCCCACTTCAGGCACTCGTACGTGCCGCTGTCCCAGATCGTGATCGCGCCCGCGCCGTACTGGCCCTTCGGGATCACCGCCTCGAACTCGAGGTACTCGAGCGGGTGGTCCTCGACCGCCACCGCCAGGTGGTTTTCGCCAGGCGCCGGCGGCAGGCCCTTCGGCACCGCCCACGACGCGAGCGTCCCGTCGCGCTCGAGCCGCAGGTCCCAGTGCAGCCGCGTCGCGTGGTGCTCGTGGATCACGAACCGCAGCGCGGCCCCGCCAGGCGTCGCGTCCTCGCCAGGCGTCGCTGGCGCTCGTGGGGCGGGCTCCGGTGTGCTCTCGAAGTCGCGTTTGGCCTCGTATCGGGAGAGGCTGGCCGCCTTCTTACTGTCTCCTCCGGAGTCCCGTATAGCCATGGTTATACGGTGTCTGCGGCGTCAAACAAAGTACGGCCCGCCACGCGCCGGTACTTGGCACCTATCGCTTTGCCGCGGGTTTCTTGGCGGCGGGCTTCTTCGCCGCGGCTTTCGCGACCGCGGCTTTCTTGGCGGCCGGCTTCTTGGCGGCTTTGCGTGGTTTCGCTCCGGCGTCCGCGCCGCTGCCGTTCTTCGCCGCGCCGCGGCCTTCGCGCGCGCGTACCGCGTCGAGGCTCGCCTTTAGCGCGCTCATCAGATCGGGCGCCGGCGCTGCGACCTCCTCGGGCGTCGGCTGCAACGCGATCGCCTTGCCCTGCGCCTTGCGCTCGATCAGCTCGAGCACCTGCTCGCGGTAGGTGTCGCGGAACGCGTCCGGCTCGAACTCGGCGGCGAGCGAGTCCACGAGCTGTTTGGCGATGTCGAGCTCGCGCTTGGTCGTCGTCACCTCCGCCGCGTCCGCGATCTCGTCGAGGCGATCGGGCGAGAGCACTTCGTCGGCGAACAGCATCGTCGCCATCCCCAGCGCGTCGCCCATCGGCCGCACCGCCACGAGCTGCTCCTTCGAGCGGATCACCACGCGCGCGATCGCCACCTTGCCGGTCTCGCGCATCGCCTCCAGCAGCAGTCTGTAGGGCTTCAGCCCGCCTGCTGCCGGCGCGAGATAATACGGCTGATCGTAGTACACAGGATCGATCTGTGAGAGATCTACGAACTCCTCGATCTCAATAGTTTTCGTCTTCTTCGGCTCGAGCGTCTCCAGCTCGCCCGGCTCGATCACGACGTAGCGGTCAGGCGCCAGCTCGTAGCCCTTGACGATCTCCGCGTACGGCACCTCCTCGCCGGTCGACGGGTCCACGCGCTTCTGTGACACGCGCACGCCCGTCTTGCCCGACAGCTGGTGAAAGCGCACGGTCTTGCGATCGACGGCGCTGTACATCTTCACCGGCACCGTCACCAGCCCGAAGCCGATCGTCCCTGTCCATATCGCGCGAGGCATACGGGAGTAGTACCAGCTTCGCGTGTCCCTAAACAGCGCTGCAAAACGCGTGGCGCCGAGCTGTCAACTCGAGTCGACGGCGTCACGACCCGCGAGGCCGGCCGTGCGCGACGCCCACCAACTCAGCGGCACGATCGCGTACGCCAGCTCGCGCGAGCGGTAATCGAGCTCCGTCGCCAGGCTGATCACCGCGAGGATCTGGTCGTGGAGCCACTCGTCGCCGCCGAACTCCTCCGCGTGCTCGCTCGCGACGTTGCTGCGCACCAGCACGCGGTCGCGTGTGCTCTGTCCCTCCGGCGGCTCGTTGTGCGTGAGCACGCTGCTCAGCCACTCGAGCCTTCCCGCGAGCTCGACGTGGCGGTTCAGCACCGCCGCGTACGGACTCGCGTTTACCATCACCGAAGCCCATCGCGCGATCACCTGCGAGGCGTAGTCCGCCTGCGTGACGGTCACTCGCTGCAGCACCGCGCGGCGCTCTTCGTCGGCGAGCAGCTCGCGGATCGCCTGTGACACCCGCTCCGTGTCGCGCGCCACCGCCGCGCCTTCGAGCAGCGGCTGTACCGAGCCGCTTTGCACCTCGCCCAGCCGCAGCGTCTCCACCAGGCCGCTCCACGTCGCGCGCGCGCTCTGCGTCAGCGCGAATAGCACGGCCTGCGCCAGCAGGTTCCAGCGGCGCCGGTCGCGCCGTTCGACGAACTCGTTGACCACAGCCAGCGTGATCGTGACCACGAGCACGTTCGCGATCAGCGACGTCAGCAGCGTGTGCCGCGCCCAGAACGAGCCGATCACAAAGTCCGACGCCCCCGCCGCCAGAATCAGCGCGAGTCCCACGCATGCCGCCAGCACCAGCCGGCGCTCCTGGATCATCGGCCCAGGTTACGGAGGTCGCGCTCGGAAGTGCCCGCGGGTCCTGGAGCGGCCTGCGCGCGGCTGCTGGCCGTGGTCACTTTCGCGGAGCCGGCTGGTGCATGGTGATCGGCAGTAGATCGCTCGGCGCGAGCATCTCGCGCTCCGCGGTCTGCGCATCTAGCTCGTCGTAGCCGATGCGCGCGGCCGCCGCGTGGACCTCGTCGGGCAGCGCCGACAGCCGCGCGGAGTAGATCGACGGCGCTCCCATTACGCGCGCGAGCACCGTCGCCTCCACCACCGCGATCAGCACCGGCACCATCAGCGCGTCCGCGTGGTGGGTCAGCTCGAGCAGCAGCACGACCGCCGCCAGCGGGCCCTGCATCGACGCGCCCAACACCGCCGCGCCGCCGATGATTGCGTAACCGCCGAGCGGCGCGCCCGGCCAGATCTGCGCCCAGCCATCGCCCAAGAGGCCGCCCAGCAGCACGCCGTAGGCGAGCGTCGGCGTGAACAGCCCGCCCGGCGCGCCGCTGCCTAGGCACGCGGCCGTCACGAGCGGCTTGAGCACCAGCAGCACCGCCAGTAGCGCCACGCTCAGCTTCGCCACCAGCGCCAGTTGCACCACCGGTTTGCCGTTGCCCAGTAGCTGTGGATAGGCGATCGCGAGTGCGCCCAGCGCTGTGAACACCACGATCGGCGCAGCCAGCCGCTGCCACCCGGACGGTCGCAAGGAGTGCGCCAGCGCGATCAGCCGGATCCAGCCGATCGCCGCGAGGCCCGCGATCGGCCCCACAATCACCGCCCACACGATCTGCTGAGCGCTCACCGGGTACGTCGTGATCGTGTATGTCGGGCTCGTCGGCAGCGCGATCCAGGCGACGCCTGTCGCGATCAGCGACGTCGCGAGCGCCGGCAGCACGAGCGGTAGCGTCAGCGTCCCCAGCAGCACCTCCAGCGCGAACAGCGCGCCGCCCAGCGGCACGTTGTACACCGCAGCCATGCCCGCGCCCGCGCCGCACGCCACCAGTAGGCGCCGCTGCCAGTCCGGCAGCTTCGCCCACTCGCTCAGCGCGCTCGCCGCCGCCGCGCCCACCTGCTGTGGCGCCGCCTCGCGGCCGAGCGACGCGCCCAGCGCCACGATCACGATCGAGTGCACGGCGCGCGCGATGCTCGCCCAGAACGGCACGCGCGCGCCGCGCAGCCACAGCGACTCCGACACCTCACCCGGGCTGCGGCGGGCCATTACCAATGCGCCCGCGCCCGCCATCACGCCGCCGAGGGCCAGCACCAGCACGCGCCGCGCCGATGACGTGCGCTTGACGCCGTCCAGGAAGTCGCCCGAGCTGTACGACCACGCGAGGTGCTGCACCGCGCGCAGCAGCTCCATCAGAGCCGCGCCGCCCAGGCCCGCGCCCAAGCCCACGAGCACCACCAGCATCCAGAACCGAATGCCGTAGGAAGCCACGATCCCGCGGCCCGGCACGTTCGGTTGAGGGGTGGGTCTGATCACTCGCGCACCAGTCTGACGGCGGGCTCAGCTGGTGGGGGGAACGGGCTGTGAATATCGTCCCAAGCGGTTCGTAGCCTCGGTGCATGGCCGACACGCCCGAGGAGCTCGCGATGGATCTGTCGCGCGCATCGCTGCAAGCACAGGAGCGGACGGAGAATCAGCTACGAGCGAAGGCGACCACGGTTCTGTCGGCCGCATCGATCGTGGTGCCGATCGCCGCACTGGGTGTTGGCCGCGGTCACGCGGGGGCGGCGATCCCATTTGGCGCGGCTGCGGTCGCGTATTTCTTCTGCGCGCGGGCTTGCGGTGCAGCGCTTCTTCCGCAGAACACAGGCGCTGGGCTGCTTGGCAGCGAGCTGCTCGAGATGGCCTCTTCAAGCGGGGCTGATCTGCGTCAAATGCAAGCGTCAGCAGCTCGTTACCTAGATAACGGTCATCGCCACAACCAAGCCATTCTCGAAAGCTCATCACGCCGTGTGCGTATCGCAATCGTGATGCTCACGGTCGAGATCCTTGCATTGGTCGCAGCCCTCGACGTTACAATTGTGAGCTGAGATGACTGACAAGCCGCTATCGCCGAAACCGGGTCCTCCGAGTCCGATGCCCGCGGAGCCGCCGCCTAGCGTCATCGCAGTCCAGGTCCGCGGTCCCTGGCCTCGTCGCTGAAAAGCGGGCGGGGATCGCGCTGGTTACGAGTCGCGACCAAGCATGTCGGCCGTACATGGGCGCTGTCTTGAACGAGGATCTGAGGTCGCCGTCGCCCAAACTGGCCAACCAGCCAGTATCATTCGACGACCATCCCGCGGGCAGATCTTGGAGGTTTGAAATGGCGACGATCGGGCGCGACATCGAGGCTGTGGAACTCACCGAGGAGGAGCTGTGGGCGGACGGGCCGCCGTATGGGCTGTTCAAGGAGATGCGCGGCAAGTGCCCGATCCACTGGACGGAGAGCTTTGAGCTGTTCCCGGAGGAGGCCGGCTTCTGGTCGGTGACGACCGCCGAGGACATCCACACGGTCAGCCGCGACTGGCAGACGTACTCCTCGGAGCTCGGCGGCGTGCTCGTCGCGGCCGCGGGCTTCCCGATCGAGCTCGCGCGCGCGATGTTCATCGGCATGGACCCGCCAAAGCACGATCGGCTCAAGGCGCTGTTCCAGGCCGGCTTCACGCCGCGGCGCATCGCCGCGCACGAGGATGCCATCCGCGCGATCGCGGTCAGGGTGCTCGACCGCCTCGACGGGCGCGAGACGTGCGATCTCGTCAGCGACGTCGCCCAGCCGGTCGTCTCGCGCGTGATCGGCAGCTTCATGGGCATCGACGAGGAGGACGACGCGATCTGGGCGCGGCTGATGAACTCGACGCTCGGCGCGGCCGACCCCGATCTGAACCCCGACGGCTTCGAGGGCGCGATCGAGAAAGACCTGCCGGAGATCTTCGAGCGCTGCCGCCAGCTGATCGCCGCGCGCCGCGAGAACGCGACCGAGGACCTCACGAGCGTGCTCGTGAACGCCGAGGTCGACGGCGAGAAGCTCGAGGAACACGAGATCGTGATGGGCTTCTTCCTGCTGATGGCCGCCGGCAACGACAGCACGAAGGCGACCTACTGCAGCGGCATGCGCGCGCTGCTCGAAGACCGCGAGCAGATGCAGCTGCTGCTCGATGACCCCTCGCTGATCCCCGACGCCGTCGAGGAGTCGCTGCGCATGTTCCCCGCGTTCGCGCACTTCCGCCGCACCGCCACGTGCGACACGGAGCTGCACGGACAGAAGATCCGCGAGGGCGAGAAGGTCGTCATGTGGTACGTGTCCTCGAACCGCGACGAGACGCGCTTTGACGATCCCGACCGCTTCGACCTGCGACGAAAGGCCGAACACCAGGCGTTCGGCGCCGGCGGCAGGCACTTCTGCCTGGGCACCGCGCTCGCGCGCCTGGAGCTGAAGGTGATGCTCGAGGAGACGCTCAAGCGCTATCCCGGGATCGCGCTCGATGGAAGGCCGGCGGCGGTCGAATCGCTGTTCCTCAACCAGCTGAAGTCGCTGCCCGTGCGCCTCGCGCCGTAGGCAGCGAGATCGAACGACGCGCCAGATCCCCGTCGTCGCGCTGCAGCCCGCGTAGTAGCGGGCGGCGCGCTCAGCCGTGCCCGAGCACCGGGTGCGGCACGTACGGCTCCTGCAGTCGCGCGATCTCCTGCTCGCTGAGCGTCAACTGCTCGGCGGCGAGCGCATCCTGCAGATGCTCGAGCTTCGTCGCGCCGACGATCGGCGCGGTGACGCCGGGCTTGTGCAGCAGCCACGCGAGTGCGACCTGCGCGGCTGGGACACTGCGCTCGCCGGCGAGTTCGGCGACCCGCTCGACGACGTCGAAGTCGGTGGGCTGGTCGTACAGGTAGTCGGTGAACTGATCGCTGCCGGCGCGCGCGGTGAGGCGCTCGCCGGCGCGCGTGCGGTTGCCCGCGAGCACGCCGCGTGCGAGCGGGCTCCAGGGGATCACGCCGACGCCCTGCTCGATGCATTGCGGGATCATCTCGCGCTCCTCCTCGCGGTAGACGAGGTTGTAGTGGTTCTGCATCGAGACGAACCGCGTCCAGCCGTGGCGCTCGGCGACGTGCTGGGCCTTGGCGAACTGCCAAGCGAACATGCTGCTGGCGCCGATGTAGCGCGCCTTGCCGGCGCGCACCACGTCGTGCAGCGCCTGCATCGTCTCCTCGATCGGCGTGCGTGAGTCCCAGCGGTGGATCTGGTAGAGGTCGACGTAGTCCATCCCGAGACGCTCGAGCGACGCGTCGATCGCGCTGAGGATGTGCTTGCGCGAGAGCCCGCCGCCGTTCTCGCCGGGGGTCATCGGCATGAACACCTTGGTCGCGACGACGACCTCCTCACGGCTCAGCAGCTTGCCGAGCAGCCGCCCCGTCGCGACCTCGCTGGCGCCGTGCGAGTAGGTGTCGGCGGTATCGAAGAAGTTGATGCCCCCGTCCACCGCCGCGCGCACGATCGGCTCCGCGGCGGCCTCGTCCAGCACCCACGCCCTGTCGCTGTCGTCGCCGAAGCTCATCATGCCGAGGCACACGCGCGAGACCCGCAGGCCCGTCGCGCCCAGGTTCACGTACTCCATGCACTACCTCCAGATCGTTGCTTGGCTGAGAGCCACTAGTACAGGCGTCCAGCTGAGGTGTGACACTCAAGGGTGATCGGGTATTGCACTACCTTAGCTGCAGGCATGGTGCTATAGAACTGTTTGAGAACGCCGAAGATGTGAGAGCGGGACACCCCGACTAAGCATTGGAGGAGCAGATGGGCTTTTTCTACATCAGCGACGACGCGTCCGCCGATGGCTGGGACGACACCGACGACATCGCGATGTTCGTCGCCGGCGGCGACATCGACTACGACGCGAGCCCGAAGCTGAGGGAGTGTCTCGCCGATCGGATCCGCGCCGGCGCGCGACGGCTCGTGGTCGACCTCTCGAAGGTGACGTTCATCGACTCGACGGCGATCGGCGTGCTGGTGGGTGCCGTGATGCGCTTGCACGAAGAGGGCGGTGGCACGCTTGCCGTCGTGTGCGCCGAGGAGAACAGGCGGGTCATGAGGATCTTCGAGATCGCGGGCGTCGACAGCCTGATCGCGCTGCATCGCTCGCGCGAGGAGGCTCTGCTGGAGCTCACCGGCGCGAGCTGACGTGCGCGCGACGGTCGAACAAGCGGGCCTCGGCGCGAGGAGCGAGCTGAGCCTGCCGGCGCTGGCGTCGGAGCTTGGACGCGCGCGCGCGTACGCGCGCGAGGCGACGGCGGCGTTCGGCTTCGACGTGGAGCGCTGCGAGGACGTGGTGTGCGCGTTCAACGAGGCGGTCACCAACGCGATCAGGCACGGACGCCCAGACGAGCACGGGCGCATCCGCCTGAGCGTGCTCGACGACGGCGAGCGCCTGACGCTCGCGGTGCGTGACTACGGCACGTTCGCGGTGCCCGCGGAGGGCACCGCCCCGCGCTCGGAGGGCGGCAGGGGGTTCCCGCTTATGACCGCCCTGATGGACACGGTCGAGCTGCGCGTCGAGCCGGCGGGCACGACCGTACGCCTGTCGAAGGCCCGCGCATGAGCGCGCGCCGCGCGGCGGCACTCCGAGTCACGCGCGCACCGGCCGTCGCGTGCGCGGCGCTCGCGTGCGCGCTCATGCTGCTCGGCAGCGGCGCGCCCGCGCGTGCTCAGGGCCTCGACGCGGCGCTGCCGAGCGTCACCGTGGCACTGCCGCACGTCAACGTGTCGCTGACGAGCGTCGGCGTGACAGTGCCGAGCGTCGGCGTGACGCTCCCGGGCGTGAGCGTCAACACGCCCGAAGTGAGCGTTGCGACACCCGAAGTCAAGCTGTCCACTCCGGAAGTCTCGGTGACGACGTCGAGCGCGACCGGCAGCGGCTCGGAA
>Ga0182015_10002782_pt1 | contig 20528 bp, 18 predicted proteins | sample 712P3MmetaG_FD_120478 | JGI IMG/M metagenome (GOLD analysis project Ga0182015, IMG submission 120478) | Permafrost microbial communities from Stordalen Mire, Sweden - 712P3M metaG | ecosystem: Environmental > Terrestrial > Soil > Wetlands > Permafrost | place: Sweden: Stordalen | collected...
ATTCTTTCGCGAGATTCGTCGAGAAAAAGACCACCGAGATTCGCAAAAAGCACGGCTGCGATACGGTGGTGTACTCGGTCGAGCTGCGGGATGGACAGGTGAAGCTTAAGGCTAAGGCGAAAAGCTGAGGGCAGATTTCAGCTGTCAGCTCTCAGCTCTCAGCCTGTTTTGATTCATCATTTCGGTTGTCTGCTTTGTAGAGACGGGGATTGCCCCGTCTGATGTGCCGCTGGCTAGACGCGGCAAGCCGCGTCTCTACGGGGATTTGTTGCTATAGCTTTTTACTTTTTTTCTTGGTTCGGACCTCGGCTACTGAGAACTTCCTTCGTGAGCTGTTAAAATCTCCATTCGCTCCGAGGGCCTGATGTCTAGAATCCAGCGTGCCATTCTTAGTGTCACTGATAAATCCGGGCTGGTCGATTTTGCACGCAAACTCGCCGAGTTTGGTGTGGAACTGGTTTCTACCGGGGGCACAGCCAAGCTGTTGCGCGATTCCGGCATTGCTGTGAAGGATATTTCCGACCTTACCGGATTTCCGGAGATGCTGGATGGGCGCGTCAAGACGCTGCATCCGAAGGTTCACGGCGGCATCCTGCATCGCCGTGAAGACAGCGGGCATCGGGCGGCGGTTGCCGAGCATGGCATTCCGGCCATCGACATGGTGGTTGTCAATCTGTACGCCTTTGAAAAAACCGCCGCCAAGCCGGGCGTGCACTTCGAGGAGTTGATTGAAAACATCGATATTGGCGGGCCTTCGATGATCCGTTCGGCGGCGAAGAATTTTCAAGATGTCGCGGTCGTTACTTCGCCCTCCGATTACTCCGCCATCGCCGATGAGATGTCTCGCTCAGACGGCGCGCTCTCGCGGGAAACAAAATGGCGGCTGGCGCAGAAAGCATTTGCGACAACCGCAGCCTACGATTCCGCCGTCGCTTCGACGCTGGAGCGCGTGAGCGGTGACTTTGCTCTGCGCGAGGCGGCGGCCTTTCCGCAAAATCTGCGGCTGGCGTTTCAGAAGGTGGCGGACCTGCGTTATGGCGAGAATCCGCATCAGAAGGCGGCGATGTACGCGGACGGTTCGGGCGTGGGCGTGGCACACGCTCGGCAGGTGCAGGGCAAAGAACTTTCCTACAACAACATTGTCGATCTGCAAGCGGCATGGGACCTGGCACAAGAGTTTGACGAGCCGGTCTGCGCCATTATCAAACACACCAATCCCTGCGGAACGGCCACCGGCAACACCCTTGCCGAGGCTTATGTGCGGGCGCTGGAATGCGATCCGGTCTCGGCGTTTGGCGGGGTGATTGGCGTGAACCGCACGGTGGATGCGGCGGCCGCGAATGAGATGGCCAAGCTTTTTCTGGAAGTCATTGCGGCTCCCGCCTTCGATGAAGGCGCTAAGGCGGCCTTTGCTGCGAAGAAGAATCTGCGGCTGGTCGAAGTTCCGGCCGGACAGCCAAATTGGATTCTGAAGAATATTTCTGGCGGCATGTTGGTTCAGGATTCCGATCTTCACAAGCTGGGTGAGGCGGATCTGAAAGTTGTAACCACGCGGGCGCCGACTCCGGAGGAAAAGCGGGCGCTGCTTTTCGCGTGGAAGGTTTGCAAGCACGTGAAGTCGAACGCCATTCTCTACGCCCGCGAAGGACAAACGGTAGGCGTGGGCGCGGGGCAAATGAGCCGGGTTGATTCGTGCAAGCTGGGCGCCATGAAGGCGCAGTTACCGCTGAAGGGTACGGTCGCCGCTTCCGATGCCTTTTTCCCGTTCCCGGACGGCGTCGAGGAAATCGCGAAGGCGGGGGCTACGGCCATCATCCAGCCCGGAGGCTCGGTGCGCGATCAGGAGGTCATCGAAGCTGCCGACCGGCTCGGTTTAGCCATGATCCTCACCGGAGTACGGCATTTTCGACATTGATTCTTTACTATTTTTGACAAAAGCCGCTGTACCTTCGGCTTCCACCCGTTTTTGCCCTTTCTCGACGTTAGAAGGCCGGTCGAGGGTAGAATAAGGAATACAGATCGCTGAGGATCAGCATCCAATCGATGGTGCGGGCTGCATTTTGAGGTTGCAGGGATTTTTCATGAGAAAACAGTTTGGTATTACTAGCGTCGTTGTCATTCTTCTGGGCACTTTTTTGCAAGCCCAAAACCAGCCTGCTCACGCCGCAGATTCTCCGGCCGCCGCTGGCACCCAGTCCGCCATCAAGGCGAAGACTCCCGATCGCGCCGCCGCCTACTACCACTTCGCGCTCGCACACATGTACGAGGAACAGGTGGCGACATACGGCCGGAGCGAACTGGCCAATAAAGCCATTGAGGAATATCGCGCAGCGATCGACGCGGACCCGACTTCGGCGTACCTGACCTCGGGCCTCGCCGAGCTCTATGCCAAGACCGGGCGCATTCGCGACGCCGTCGTCGAGGCGCAGGACATCATTAAGCACAATCCGAGCAATCTTGAAGCCCGCCGTCTTCTGGGACGGATTTATCTGCGCTCGCTCGGTGACATGCAGGCCGGGAGCGGTTCGGAAAGCGTGCTGAAGCTGGCGATTGAGCAATACGAGCAGATCGTCCGCCTGCAACCCGACAGCATGGACGACCATCTGCTTCTGGGACGCCTGTATCGCTTGAACAACGACCTGCAGAAGGCGGAGGCCGAATTCAAGATTGCGGTGAAACTCCAGCCGGACTCCGAAGAAGCGGTTACTACTCTGGCGTATCTCTACAACGAATTGGGCGACACGGCTCGCGCCAATCAGGTGCTTAGTTCGGTGCCAAACACGGAGCGCTCCGCGAAGCTCTATTCGGCGCTCGGTTACACCTACGAACAGCAAAAGCAGTACAAGGAAGCCATCGAGGCGTATCGCCACGCCATTGAACTGGACCGCGACAATCTGGACGCGATTCGCGGGCTCGCGCAGAATCTGCTGAACGATGGCCAGGCCGATGCTGCGCTCGAACAATACAAAGTGATCGCAGATGCGAATCCGGAAGATGCGCAAACGTATGTGCGGATCGCGGAAATCTACCGCAAGCAGGGTAAATTCGATCTCGCCCTGGATAATCTGAAAAAAGCCGAGTCCATGGTGCAGGATTCGGTCGAAGTGCCGTACAACATCGCCGCCATCTACCAGGCGCAGGGCCGCTTCGACGAAGCCATTCCGATCATGAAGGACCTGCTGAAGAAATCGGAGAAACCCGACGGGAAATACTCGAATGGCGAGAAAAGCAATCGGGCGGTGTTTCTCGAACGTCTGGGCTCGATCTACCGCGATCAAGGGAATGCCCAGGCCGCCATCGAGACTTTTCGCGAGATCGTCGCCCTGGGTGGCGACGACAACGTGGAGCGCGGTTATCAGCAGATCGTCGATACCTGGCGCGAAGCCAAGGAATGGCAAAAAGCTCTGGACGCCGCCAAGGAAGCAGTGCAGAAGCTACCCAGCACGCAGCTGAAAATGGTGCTGGCGGCGCAGCAGGCGGACATGGGCGATGGCGACAAGGCGCTCAAAGACGTCCACGCGATGTTGAAGGGCAATGCGGATGATCGCGAGATTTATATTGTGCTGGCGCAGATGAATACGCGCTTGCGGCGGTTCAGCGATGCGGACCAGGCGCTCGACAAGGCCGAGCAGTTAGCGACCAAACCGGATGACAAGGAGTATGTCTGGTTTCTCCGCGGCTCCAATTTTGAGCGTGATAAGAAATATCCGGAAGCGGAAGAGCAGTTCAAGAAAGTGCTGGCGAGCGATCCGGATCATGCTTCGGCGCTGAATTATCTGGGCTACATGCTGGCCGACCAGAACACGAAGCTCGAAGAAGCTTTGGGTTACATCAAGCGCGCCGTGGATCTCGATCCCGCGAATGGCGCCTATCTAGATTCTCTGGGCTGGGCTTACTTCCGGCTGGGAAAATATGAGTTGGCGGAAGACAACCTGGTGAAAGCTTCGCAGAAAATCAATAGTGACCCCACCGTCCACGATCACCTGGGCGATCTCTACCAGAAAACCGGACGCCTGAAACTGGCCGCGACCAACTGGGAGCGAGCGCTGAGCGAGTGGAATCGCACCATTGCAGCGGAAGTCGATCCGGGAGATCCGGTGCGGGTGCAGAAAAAGCTCGATTCCGCGAAGATGAAGCTGGCCAAGGAAGAGGGCACCAAGCAGTAACGGTTCTCTTTAGAGACGCGGCTTGCCGCTTCTCCCACCGCATGCTTCTTCTGGTGTCAGCAGAGACGGGGCTAGCCCCGTCTCTACAGTTGGTACGTATTCGCTGCTAGACTCATTTCATGCTCGCCGACTATGCGGTCCGCGTCGAGGACTCGCGCGGACGACGCCATCCCGAGCCGCCGCATTCCTATCGCAACGACTTTCAACGCGACCGCGATCGTGTCGTACATGCTCGCGCCTTTCGCCGGCTGGAAGCGAAGACACAGGTTTTTACCCGCCGTTACTCCGACCACTTCCGCAACCGGCTGACGCACACCATTGAGGTTGCGCAGATCTCGCGCACCATCGCGGCGCAACTTGGATTGAACACCGATCTGGCGGAGGCGCTCGCGCTGGTGCACGACCTGGGGCATCCTCCGTTCGGCCACTCCGGCGAAAAGGCGCTCGACGCCGCTATGCGCCAGCACGGGTTTTCGTTCGATCACAACCTGCACGCGCTACGCATTGTTGAAGACTTCGAGCTGCGTTACGCGGCTTTCCGCGGGCTGAATCTTACGTTCGAAGTCCGCGAGGGCATTATCAAGCACTCGCACGATTACGACGCCGCGGACTATCCCGAAATCGCCGATTATCTGCTTGATCAGCAACCGCCGCTTGAAGCGCAGCTCATCGACCTGACCGACGAGATTGCCTACAACACCGCTGACCTTGACGATGGCTATGAAGCGCGATTGCTCACGGTGGAGCAGATCGCGGACAGCGTAGATCTTTTCAAACGGCATTACAGCGAGGCAAGAAAGCGTTATCCGGATGTCGCTGAGAAACTGGTTTTTAACGAGGCGCTGAAAAGCATTCTTGATGGCTTTGTTGGAGACCTGATAACGAATACGGCGCAACGTCTGCAGGTGGCGGAAGTGCATTCGCTGGAAGATGTCCGCCGTTACAAGGAGCGGCTAGCCGCGTTCAGCGTGCCCGTCGAAGCGGAGCGCCGTCGGCTCAAGGACTTTCTCTACGAAAATCTCTACTACAGCCCGGCGTTGGCGGCAGAAAAGGAAGATGCTGAGCGCATTACCGGAGAACTCTTCGCCCACTGGATGGAGGAGCCCGACGACCTGCCGCGCAACTACCGGGAAAAAGCGGCCGAGGAGCCGCTGCCGCGCGTCATCTGCGATTACATTGCGGGGATGACCGACCCGTTTATTTATCAGCAGTATGAAAAGTATTGCGGGGGGTAGGGACGTTAGAGACTGCGCCCGAGCGCGCGCGGAATTCCTTTCGGCGGCGCTGGCTGCGTTCTTACAATAGGGGTCCTTCGACTCCGCTCAGGATGACACTTTTTATAGGATGGCAATTCCTTCAAGCAGGTCCGCATTCAAAGAAGAGAATCCAGCGGTCAAACTACTTCCCGTACGTGATTCGGTAAACCTTGCCTTGCGCGTCGTCGGTGAGGTACATCGAACCGTCGCTGCCGAATATGACCCCTACCGGACGGCCCATCCAGCGGCCTTTTTTGGTCTCGCCCGGCGCCAGCCACCTGGTTATGAAATCTTCCGCCCCGCCCTCAGGCTGGCCTTTATCGTCGAGTTTTATGCGTACTATTTTGTAGCCGGTCGGCACGCTGCGATTCCACGAGCCATGGAATGCTACGAAAATATTGTTGCGGTACTCAGCCGGGAACTGCGTCCCTTCATAAAACGCGAGCCCCAGCGGAGCGGAGTGCGCCTGCATCTGGACCTTGGGCTCGAGCACGTTCTTGCAGCGATCGTCTCCGGGCTTGGTGAAGTTTGAATCAGGGACGCGGTCGCCGTAGCAAAAGGGCCAACCGCCATCGACGCCGCCATCCTTGCCGAGGTCATAAATGGTCTCGGGCGGCAGATCGTCGCCGAGCCAATCGCGTCCATTGACCGTTGCCCAGACCGTATCCGTCTTTGGATTCACCGCCAGCCCTACCGCATTGCGCAACCCTTTCGCGAAGATCTTCTGTCCGCTGCCATCGGGGTTGAATTCCATCACGGTCGCTCGCCGCGGATCCTTTTCGAGGCAGACGTTGCAACTCGATCCAGCCGAGACGTACATCTTGCCGCCGTGGAAGAGGATGGTGCGGGTGGAGTGGCCGCCACCGGTCGGCAGATCGGTAAGCTTCATCGGATTGGACGCCCGCAGGCTGGCCTCGTCCCAGTCATAGCGGCGCACCTTGTCGTTTTCGGCTACGTACAGTTTGCCTTCGTAGAATGCGAGTCCATGCGGCTCATTCAGCCCGCTAAGAACGTCTACCGTCCGGCTGGCCTTGCCTGTTTGTTTCGGATCCGGAAGGGCGACCACCTTGCCCTCGCCCGATTCGCTGACCAATAGCACGCCGCCCGGTGTGAAGATCATCATTCGCGCGCCGTCTATTTCCTGGGCGAAGACGGAGATATGAAATCCCGCCGGCGCGTTCAGTTGCGTGAGGTCAAAACGAGTCTGCTCGGCTTGCGAGAAATGGGCGCAGACCAGGAGCGCCAGCAGAAGAGGAGCGAATATCCGTTGTCGCATAGGTTTACTGGGATGATTCCTTCGCCGACTTGGTTCATTTTTTTGCAGGATTTTCATGGAAGATAACCAGGTGCAACGCAGTTTTTATATCGGTTCCCGCCAAAATTACCGTCAGGCGGGGAGCGCGGCTGAGCGGCGATAGGGTACAATATCTATGAAAAGAAAGCACTTGCATTACTCTGTCCGGGACTCGGGCATTTGGCACGCAAACTGATAATACGATAATACAAAGTGCAGGCTTGATGGATACGGGCCGGCCTTATTGAAACAGGTTTTTGAGGCATCCGTCGCGTCGGCGTTTGCCTTATAAAGATTGTTGATTCGTAAACGACGCAATTAAAAATCGCCAAAAGGCGTCCGGAGTGCTTTCCCCACTCCCCACTCGGAGGAAGTCTAAAATGAAAAACCGCACCATCTTCGCTCTGCTGCTCGCTGGGAGTCTGGCTGTGCCAGCTCTTGCGCAGGACAATTCCACTTCCCAGTCTCAACCCGCGTCGGGTCCGAGTACGACGGCGACTCAACCGGCCACGATGTCTCAGCCCGCGTCGAGTCAGACGACAGCGACGGCCATGACGCCGACTAAGGCCGACAGCGCTACCGGCAAAGATCCCTTGCAGCCGGAAACCCGCGAAGGCTTCTGGGGCCGCGTGAATCCGTTCGCGCGCAAGAAATATGTCGCCCGCCAGACCCAGCCGATCCGCGACCGCATCAATGAGCTTGATGAGCTCACTGCCACCAACACCAAGGCGATCAAGGATACGGATACGCGAGCGCAGGCAGGAATTCAGCTCGCTTCGGCCAAGGCCAATGAAGCCGATCAGCACGCCATTGATGCCGGCAATAAGGCGCAGGCCGCGCAGCAGACCGCGCAGCAGGCTCACACGCGGCTGAACACGGTTGAGCAGGTGGTTACCAATATCGACCAGTACCAGGCCACCACCCAGACCGAAATCCTTTTCAAGCCGGGACAGACAGTACTCAGTCAGAACGCCAAGACCGCTCTCGATGAAATGGCCACCCCGCTGAAGGATCAGCATGGCTACGTCGTCGAAGTGCAGGGCTTTGCTTCTGGTCACGGACAGGTGGCAATCGCCAACTCGCAGAAGATGGCCGAGTCGGTCGTTCGCTATCTTGCGCTGAACCATGACATTCCGATCTACCGGATTTACCTGGTCGGCATGGGCAATGCTCCGGCTCCGAGCACTACGACAGCATCGGCGGGCGAAACAAAGCCCAAGCGCATTACCGGTGGCCGGGTTGAAATCAGCCTCCTGAAAAATAATCTGGAGCAGCTTGCCTCGACGAGTTCTACCCCCGCGCCGAGTCAGGATCAACAGAAGTAAAAAAGTAGAAGTGTGATCTTCCCCAGGAAGCCTCCCGTGAAAGCGGGAGGCTTTTGTATTTCCGAATCCCACAATCGTGTTATTCTGCACGGCGTTATGGAAACTCTGTTCTACATGCGCACACCCTCGCCGGTTGGGCCACTGCTGTTCGTCGCTTCCGCAAGAGGCCTGGTGCGACTCGAATTTGAGCCGCGCGCGCAGAAGCTCGACGCAAAAACGACTCAGCTGCAGGAATCCAAGAAAGCCCTGGCGCCCTATCTCCGCGAACTGAACGAATACTTCTCGGGGGATCGTCGGGAGTTCTCGTTCCCGCTCGATCTGCGCGGAACCGACTTTCAACTGGCCTGCTGGCACGCATTGCTCGAAATTCCATATGGCGAGACTCGCAGCTACCGCGACATCGCGCAGGCCATTGGTCACCCGCACGCCTATCGCGCCGTCGGCATGTCGAACAACCGAAATCCGGTTGCTATCGTCGTTCCCTGCCACCGCGTGATCGCATCGAGCGGATCACTCTGCGGTTATGGCGGTGGTCTCGACATCAAGCGCAAGTTGCTCGATCTTGAGCAAGGCACTCTTAATCCTGGCCCTCCGCTCGGAACCAGCGCGTAGACTCCCTGTAGAGACACGGCTTGCCGCGTCTCGCCCCGCGCCGAGAGAGACGGGGCAAGCCCCGTCTCTACGGGAACGCGTTTGGTACACTTGCCGCCATATCCATTGTGAACGCCCCGGGTTCATCCACGACTTCCACCCTCCGCAAGGCCAGCTTTTTCTATTTCGTCTTCGTAATGTTTTCCTACACCACCGGCGGTCCCTTCGGACTCGAAGCCATGGTCACCACCAGTGGTCCGGGCGCGAGTCTGATCTTTCTTCTGATCGTCCCGTTCTTCCTGTCCATCCCGGTGTCGCTCGTGACCGCCGAACTCACCACCGCTATGCCGGTGGAAGGTGGCTTTTATCGCTGGTGCCGCGCCGCCTTCGGAGATTTCTGGGGATTTCTCGCCGGATGGTGGAACTGGTCCGCGTCATTCCTTCTCGGCGGATCCTATGCCGTGCTCTTCACCGACTATCTAACCTTTTATTTTCCGGGCATAACCGGCTGGAAGCATTGGCTCGTTTCTTTCGCGCTCATCGCCTTCCTCACCTGGGTCAACATTCTGGGCATCCAGATGGTCGGGAAAGCCGCCACTATTTTTGAAGTGTTTATTTTTGTTCCCGTGATCGCAATGGTCGTGCTCGGCCTGGCCAAGTGGCATCACAATCCGTTTGTGCCTCTGGTGCCACCGCACCAGCCTTTTTCCAAAGTATTCGGCGTCGGCCTCGCCCTGATCATCTGGGGTTATTCCGGATACGAGCAACTCTCCACCGTGGCCGGGGACGTCGAGAACCCGCAGCGCAGCTATCCGCGAGCGCTGGCGCTGGTCATTCCGCTTTCCATTGCGACATACTTTCTGCCGTCGTTCGCCGGACTGGCCGCGCTGGGCAACTGGCAACAGTGGAACGATGGGTACTTCTCCACCGCAGCGCAGCTCATCGGCGGACCCTGGCTTGGCAATCTGATGACGATCGCCGCGATGGTCGCGAACGTCGCGCTGCTGAACAGCACCATACTCACCGCCAGCCCCATGCCCTTGACGCTCGCTGAAGACGGATATCTGCCGCGGTTCCTCACGCGCCGGCATCGGCGTTACGGCACGCCCTGGATCGCCATCCTGATCTCGGCCACGATTTATGCATCGCTGGCGCTGCATTCTCTGGGAGAATTAATCAGCATCTATGTCTGGCTGCGCGCGGTCACCACCGGGCTGACGGTTCTCTCCGCCTGGGGACTGCGTCGCAAACGGCCTGACTTGCAGCGAGCCTTTCGCATCCCCGGCGGCAATCTCGGACTCGTCTACGTGATCGCCATGCCGCTGGCCATGACCTACGTCGTCCTGCGTTATAGTGATCCGATCGCCATGCGATGGGGACCGTGGGCGCTGGCGGCAGGTCCGGTTGTCTATTTTGTGGTGAAATTACTTGGAAAGAACGCCGCGCCAGGCACGGGGCGTTAGGTTGGTACATTCGGTCGAGCGAGGATTCTGTGTCCTTCACCATCGGCGAACTAAGCCACAAAATTCGCGACCGCTCGATCTCTCCGGTTGAACTGACCCATGATTGCCTCTCGCGTATTGAAAGGCTGAACCCGATACTCAACGCCTTCATTACGGTCACGGCCGAATCCGCTCTTGAGCGAGCCCGTGTCGCCGAGCGGGAAATCTACCGCGGAACCTATCTCGGCCCGCTGCACGGCATTCCCATCGCATTCAAAGATATTATCGATGTCGCCGGAGTGCGCACTACCGCCGCCAGCGCGCAGTTCAAGGATCGCGTTCCCACTGAGGACGCCGAAGTTGTGCACCGTATGCGCTCCGGGGGCGCGATCTTTCTCGGCAAGCAGAATTTGCATGAATGCGCTTACGGCGGCAGCTCGATCATCAGCTTCTTCGGCGCGGTTCACAATCCATGGGACACGACGCGCATCGCTGGCGGGTCCTCGGGGGGCTCGGCCGCGAGCGTTGCCGCCGGGCTTGGGGTTGCGGCCGTAGGCACCGACACGGCCGGTTCCGTCCGCCTGCCCGCTGCCTACTGCGGGGCAGTCGGGCTCAAGGCGACCTATGGCCGCGTGAGCGCTCGCGGAGTCATCCCGTTGTCGCCATCCCTCGATCACATCGGGCCGATCGCCAACACAGTCTATGACGCGGCCTTGATGTTGCAAGTGATGTTCGGCCATGGCTCGGGCGATCCCAGCATGGAGCCCAGTTTCGTCTCGGCGTTCGACGAACTTCCCGAGAAACTGCGCGTGGGTGTGCCGCGGGCGTTTTTCTTCGACGATCTGCATCCGGAGATTGCCGACGCAATCGACAAAGCGATTGAGGTCTTCGCTGCGCTGCAGGCCGAGATTCACGACGTCAAACTCGACGTGCCCACCGACCGCACGCTGGCGAGCGCCGAAGCCTATGCCTATCACAAGCAATTGGTAGAGCGCTCACCTGAGCTCTACCAACCCGCGACGCTGGCTCGCATACAAGCCGGAGCCAACATTTCCGCCGATGAAGTTCGTAGTGCCGCTCACGATCTTGCGGTGAGCCGGGAGGCGATTGGGAAAATATTCGATGAAGTGGATGTGCTGTTGACGCCTACCGTTCCAATTCCGCCGCCGGTGATTGCCGATCTGCAAAAGCGTCCCGAGGACTTGCGTCCGCAAGAGCTGATCATGCTGCGCAATACGCGGCCCTTCAATGTGTGGGGAATTCCTGCGATCTCGATTCCGTGCGGATTTACGAGAGATGGCTTGCCCATCGGCCTGCAACTGGCCACCGCTCCGTGGCATGGAGTGATGTTGCTGCAGGCGGCACAGGCCTATGAGCAGGCGACCGAGTGGCACAAGAAGAAGCCGGCGCTGAACGACGCAGACGCGGCACACCTTCGGCAAACCGAACGATTGTGAGGTGAGCCATATCACTGTGTTCCGAATCAGGAGATGAGAAGAAGTGAGTTGATTTCATGCGCCGGCGAACAGGACCTTCTTGCTTTTCCTGCCGACTCGGACGAAAAGGGTCTCGTTGGGGCACACTCCTATCGCAAGCCTCTCAATCACCTGCCCGTTAATGTGGACTGCCTTTTCTTTGACCCTGCGGCTGCCTTCTGTCGTAGAAGCAACAAATCCTGCTTCTCGGATCAACTTGTCCGTGCGAACGATTTCAATGTCCGAGAGATTCGACGTGACGAGCTGAGCGGTGCCGCCCTCATTTGAATCTGGCGTCACATCAGCAATTTTTACTTTTGCGATATCGATTCTAACTTCGGGAAGATCCTCCGGCGATTGATCCTTCTGGAACTGCTTAGACCAGTCCTCGCCGGCTTTCATGGCAACTTCGGCGGAGTGGAAGTCAGTAACGATCATTCGTGCCAGATTCTTCTTAAACACCATGGGATTTTCTTTCCGATTCGCGACCTCGCCCATCATCGCCCGAACTTCGATCATCCCCACATCAGTCAGCAATTCGTAATAAGGCCACATCTTTTCATCCGAGATTGCCATCACCTTGCCGTACATCTCCAGTGGCGATTCATGAATACCGATCGCATTGTCCAACGACTTCGACATCTTCGCTTCGCCTTGTCGCCATCCTTCGAGAATCGGCGTGGTCAGCACCACCTGCGACTCTTGCCCGTAGGCTCGCTGCAGTTCTCGCCCTACCAAGAGATTGAATTTCTGATCGGTGCCGCCCAATTCAACGTCGGCTTCGAGCGCAACTGAGTCGTATCCCTGGGCCAGCGGATAGAGGAGTTCATGCATCGCGATCGGCTTCTCGCCATGGAAACGCTTGTGGAAGTCCTCGCGCTCGAGCATCTGCGAGACCGTGTACTTCGCCGTCAAACGTATGAAATCCTCAGCTGAGAATTTTGAGAACCACCGGCTGTTGAAATCCACCACCGTCTTTTCAGGACTGAGAATTTTGAAGACCTGCGCTTTGTAGGTCTCGGCGTTCTCTGCAATCTGCTCCCGCGACAGCGGAGGCCGTGTCGCTGAGCGGCCCGTTGGATCGCCGATCATCCCGGTGAAATCTCCGATGAGAAAGATGACGGTGTGGCCGAGATCCTGAAAGTGCTTCAGCTTGCGGAGCAGGACCGTGTGCCCCAGATGCAGATCGGGCGCGGTCGGATCAAAGCCCGCCTTTACGCGTAGTGGCTTACCCGAAGTGTGCGAGCGTTCGAGCTTAGCGCGAAGTTCGGACTCCTTGACGATCTCCGCCGCGCCCTTCTTTATGTAAACCAGTTGTTCGTCGACCGGTGGAAAGTTAGCCATGTCGTAGTGATTATAGCGATCTCGCCAGTGGAGAATCGGGCGGCCCCGCCCGGGGGCCTAACTGCTGGACGGGCGAGGCGCCCGTCGCTTCATCGATCGTAGCTCGTGGCTCACTAGCGCCGGTAAAAACTCAGCGCCGCGTCTCCCTGCACCAGCTTGCGATAGCGCCTCAATTCCCCAAACGCCTCTCCTGGATCAAACCTTTTCTCGTGCTCCGCGATGACCCGGCTCCGCTCGTGCAGCAATTTCGATTCCGCCACCACCGCCAGCGTCTTCGCGTACTCGTCCTGCATCGAGTACGGCGGATCCAAAAACACGAAATCGGCGACTCTCCCCGCTGCTTCCAGTTGCCGCAAGGCTTTTGCAGCTTCGACCTTTACGATCTGGAACCCCCCGGCGATCCCCAACGACTTCAAATTCCGCCCGATCAAATCAGCCGCTGCTTTGGAGGACTCGACGAAGTACACCATTTTCGCACCTCGGCTCAGCGCCTCAATGCCCACCGCGCCCGTCCCTGCATACAGATCGGCCCATGTCGACTCGGCGAGAGCAGCCGGATCGCCTGCGCACAGCACATTGAACAGCGTCTCACGCAGACGATCCAATGTTGGACGGATTTCCGGGCCGGGCAATGACCGCACGGTCCGGCGACGGTACTGTCCCGCAATCACCCGCATAAGTTCGCGCTCATCGATATTCCTTAGAGACGGGGATTGCCCGTCTCTGCTTGCATCGTCTCGTCCGCCAGACGCGGCAAGCCGCGTCTCTACCGGGAGTGCCCGTCAGGCACCGGGAGTGATCCGTCGGGCCTGGGCCTTCCGATTTACCTTTCGCAACCCCGCCGCGTCAATCGGTGTCTAAATAGATAGAATACTAATAGGCATGTCGATGCGCAGTTGGTCCATCCCGCTCGGGCGTCTTTTCGGAATCGAAATTCGCATTCATCTGACCTTTCTGTTTCTGCTGGTCTTCGTGTGGAGCACCGAAGCCGCAACACAGGATGCCAGCGCCGCCGTGCACGCGCTCGCTTTGGTCGGCATCATCTTCGGGAGCGTGGTCCTGCACGAATTAGGCCACGCTCTGGTGGCTCGCGGCTCGGGCGTTCCAGCGAAGGGCATTATCCTGCTGCCGATCGGCGGAATTACGATCCTCGATGAGGCGAACGTCATTCCGGACCCGGTCAATGGCTGGAAGCGGGACATCCGCATCGCAGTTGCCGGACCGCTGGTGAATCTCTTCATCGCCGGTTTATCCGCCTTCATACTCATCGCTGTCATACCGGGGTTTTCACTGACCGCCAGACCGCTCCTCCACCCGAGCGCCCTGTTGCGGAGCATTGTCTGGGCAAACCTCTACCTCGGTTTGTTCAATCTGTTGCCGGCATATCCCATGGATGGCGGGCGCGTTTTGCGCGCGGTTTTCTCGCGCCGCGTTGATATGGTGCATGCCACGCAGCGCGCGGTTCGTATTGGCCACGTTTTTTCCATCATGTTCATGATGGTTGGGATGCTCATGAGCAACTGGTGGCTGGTGATGATCGGGTTTTTTCTTTTCGTGGGCGCTCAACTGGAAGAGCGCTCGGCGGTGTTTCAATCGGTGCTGCAGAGCGTTCGTCTGGAAGAAGTCATGCTCACCGATTTCGCCACGCTTTCGCCGGCTGACACTCTGGAAGACGCGCTGGAAAAGGCTGTGCATACGCTGCAGGATGATTTTCCGGTGGTGCGCGGCAGCGACATGGTGGGCGTCGTCAGCAGGCAGAAGATTCTCGAAGCACTGCGCGCCGAGGGCAACGGCTATGTGCAGGCTGTGATGAACCGCATTTTTGAAGTTGCGGCCAAGCAGGAGTCGCTTGCCTCGGCCTTCCGCAAGCTTTCCGCCCGCAATCTCAGCATTATTCCCATCGTCGACGAGCAGCAACTGGTCGGAATCGTTACGCTGCAGAACCTTATGCACTCCATGTCGCTGCTGGCCGAAAGCCGCAAACTGCGACGGGAAGCGCTGGACTCCTAGCTTCCCCGTTTAATTTCCAGACTAAGTCTTGCGCCGGTAGAACGTCATAGGCTCGGCCTTCCAAAGAGCCGGCTTCGCTGCGCTTGGCTGCCCGGACGAATGCGGCCGGGCCCACGTGGGGCTTGCTGTTACCTGGGGGAAGTTTTCGCGATATACTTCCCGGCTAAAAGCCGAGGCAATCGGCAGGGGGGAGAATGTGTTCGAGGTTTCTCACGAAAGTCCAGAGGTTCACCGTCATGGTGCTCGCTGGAATGCTTGTCATCGTCGTGGTGCTCTCCACGGCGCACCTGGGCAGATTGATCGGAGAAGAGATCTGGAAGGCGCCCCGGTTTTTGATTCCAGTTCAGGGTCTGATTGAGATTTTCGGATACTTCCTGCTGGTGCTGATTGGTGTAGAGCTGCTGGAGACGTTGAGAGCGTACTTGAAGAACGAGGTTATTCACGTGCGCGTTGTGCTGGAAGTTGCGCTCATCGCCATGGCGCGGAAGGCCATCATTGTAGAACCCGCCGCCGTGCCCGGCTTGACCTTGTTCGGAGTGGCCGCCCTGATTCTGGCATTGGGGATTGCCTTTTACTTTGAACGGCAGACACAAAGATAGCCGGCGAGCCCCTAGCCTCCGCCTGACCGACTCGCGTAAATTTCCTGCGCTGCCCGCACCGCGCATCCAAACTCCACCGCCTTGCCCGTGGTCTCGGCGATTACGTGTTCGAGCGCGGCCAGCAATCCCATTGTGTCGAGATAATCGTAGTAGCCAAGGTGAGCGATGCGGAAAAGCTGTCCTTTCATCTCCGCATTTCCGTTGGCCACGACTGCGCCAAATTGCTCGCGGAAGCGTTTGCAGATGGCGGTGGAATCGGCGCCGTCGGGGGCGGTGACCGCAGTCAGCGCGGCCGCGGGAGAGCCTGGCGCGAACAGCTTCAGTCCCAGCGCTTCGACTCCGGCTCGCGTCATCGCCGCGCATAACTCCGCATTTGCAATCAGCTCGTCGCGGCCGGCGGCGAGGTTCCCGTCTCCCGTTTGACGCACATAATCGAGGGCGGCGGCGAGTCCGGCAAACAGCGAGGTCGCGGGAGTGTATGCTGTCTCCGCCTTGGCCGCCGCTTTACGTTCCTTCCTCAGGTCGAAGTAATACCGGGGAGACTTTGCCGTCTCCATGCGCTGCCAGGCTCGATCGCTGATGGCGCCGTAGGCCAACCCGGGCGGGATCATCAAAGCCTTTTGAGAGCCGCCGATGATGACATCGATTCCCCATGCGTCCACGTCGAGATGGGTTGTGCCCAATCCAGTGATTGCGTCCACGATCAGCAAAGCTTCGGGTAGCTCGTGCACGAGTTTGGCGATTGCCTCGACGTCGTGCCGCGCGCCCGTGGAACTTTCGGTCGCCTGCACGTAAACGCAGCGGAGGTCGGGCGTCAGTTTGCGGCGCACTTCGTCCAAAGCAAAGGTCTCGCCATAGGGAGCGGTCACGGTTTCCACGACGCAGCCAAATGCCTTGGCCAGTGAGGTCCAGCGCTCGCCGAACTTGCCGGCGGTCAAGACCAGTACCCGGTCTCCGGGCGACGTCAGGTTCGAGACCGAGGCTTCCATGAAGCCGGAGCCTGACGAGGTCAGCACGAGCACTTCGTTCTTCGTGCCGATAAACTCTTTCACGTCGGCCAGAACACGCGTGAACAGCGCGCGGAAATCGGCGGTGCGATGGTGCGCGCCGTATGTAGCCATCGCCGTCTGGGCTTGCGGCAGCAGCGGCGTCGGTCCGGGAGTGAAGAGGCGGTTTTTCTTGAGCATGGGAACTAGTCAGAATATGCGAAGCGGGAGAATTCGGAAAGGGAGGTTAGAGGTCAGAGGTTAGAACCGCTCGCCGCGAGCTTGGGGTTTCACCTCTGCAATCTGACCTCTAACCTCTGACCTTCTATAATCTCCTCATGCCCCTTATCGACCAGATCCAGAAAGACATCGTTGCCGCCATGAAGGCTCGCGAAGAGCAGCGGCTCTCCACCCTGCGGATGGTCAAGACCGCGCTGAAGAACCGCGAGATCGACAAGATGGCACCGCTCGACGACAAAGAATCGCACCAGGTGCTCTCCACGCTGATCAAGCAGCGTAAAGACTCGGTCGAGCAGTTCACGAAAGGCGGACGCCAGGAAATGGCCGACAAGGAAGCCGCTGAGATCACGCTGATCGAGACTTATCTGCCGAAGGAGGCGGGGGAAGAGGAAATCGTGGCCGGAGTCCGCGCGGCGATTGCCGAGATGACGCCTCCGCCTGCCATGAAAGACATGGGGACGGTGATGAAAGCCGCTATGGCCCGGTTTGCCGCGGCGGGGATGCGGGTGGATGGGAAGGTGGTTAGTGAGGCGGTTAAGAAGGAGCTGGCGGGGAAGTAGGAAGACAGGATCGCAACGATCCACGTAGGGGCGGACGCATTCGTCCGCCCTGTTGAGATGCGTACTGTTACTTTCCCCGCTGCCACTCGCGGTAGGCTTCGCTCTTCCCAATCCCTCGCTCTTTCGCTACTTTCTTCAGTGCGGCTTTTTCGTCCGCCTTCTCTGTGGACATGATTTCGCGCACGCGCTGGGCGATGCTTACGGTCGAGGTTTCAGGTCTCAGGTCCTCGGTCTCAGCTTTGGCAATCAGCAGCGTGATTTCGCCTTTGACATCGCCGCGGGCTTTGAGCTGTCCGAGAATCTCTATCGCGCGACCTCGCAGAAATTCTTCATGCAGTTTCGTCACCTCGCGTGCGACCACCACGTCGCGGTCGTCCCCCAAAACTTCAACCACATCCGCCAGCGTGTCCAGCAGCCGGTGGGGAGCTTCGTAGAACACCTGCGTGCGCGGAGAGTCTTTCACGCTCTCCAGCAGTTTGCGACGCTGTCCCGATTTGGCGGGCAGGAAGCCGCTGAAGCGGAAGGAATCGGTGGGCAGACCGCTCGCCACCAGCGCCGCCAGAAATGCCGACGCTCCGGGAATCGGCACTACCGGGACATGATGCCGAATGGCCAACGCGATCAGGCGGAAGCCGGGGTCGGAGATGCCGGGCATGCCGGCGTCGGTGACGAGCGCGATCCTGGCTCCGCCTTCGAGGTTGACGACGAGTTCGGCGGCTTTGGTCATCTCGTTGTGTTCGTGATAGCTGACCAATCGCGTCTTGATATCGTAATGGTTGAGCAGTTTCAAAGTCTGGCGCGTGTCTTCGCAGGCGATCAGGTCGACTTCTTTGAGAACGCGCAGGGCGCGCAAGGTGATGTCTTCGAGGTTGCCGATGGGGGTCGCGACCAGGTAGAGCGACGGGCCTCCGATGGGTGTGCTTCGTTCGGAGTTGTTCTGCGGGTTGTCTTCCTGCATGCCGAGAGTCTAGCAAGGAAACCTGCGGTCTCCCCAACCGTCAGGGGGACGGGCGGGGCACCCGTCGCCCCACGCCCGTCGCCCGACCGGCTGAGGTTAAGTTGAGGAACCATGTCCATCAACTTCCAGCTTCGCCTTTTATTCGCTTCGTGCTAAACTGACCGAAACTGATGTGACAGCCAACACTTCACGCTCCAGCCCGAGGGTGTAGGCTTCAGGGATTCGAACCCCAGATTCCAGATTGACAGGAGCAGCCATTATGGCCGAAGAGCGTAGCAGAGGCGAAGAGCGCAGCATTGACCGTAACAATGAGCGTCTTAGCGAGCGTACCAAGGCAATCGATCTTGCACTCGCACAAATTGAAAAGCAGTTTGGCAAAGGTTCCATCATGCGGCTGGGATCGAAGGAAGCCATCGTCCCGATCGCGGTGATTTCGACGGGCGCGATTTCGTTCGATGCCGCGCTGGGCGTGGGCGGATTTCCGCGCGGGCGCGTGGTTGAAATCTTCGGCCCGGAGTCTTCCGGCAAAACGACCATTGCTTTGCAGGTAATTGCCGAGGCGCAAAAGACCGGAGGCATGGCGGCGTTCGTCGATGCCGAGCATGCGCTGGATCCGGGCTACGCCAAGAAGCTGGGCGTGGACGTCGACAACCTGCTGGTTTCGCAGCCCGATTACGGCGAGCAGGCGCTGGAAATTACGGAGGCGCTGGTGCGCTCGAACTCCATCGACGTGCTGGTGGTGGACTCGGTGGCGGCGCTGGTTCCGAAGGCCGAACTTGATGGCGAAATGGGCGACAGCCACATGGGCCTGCAGGCGCGGCTGATGTCGCAGGCGCTGCGCAAGCTGACCGGGACAGTCGCCAAGTCGCGCACCTGCCTGATCTTCATTAACCAGATTCGCGAAAAGATTGGCGTGATGTTCGGCAATCCGGAAACCACGACGGGCGGGCGGGCGCTGAAGTTCTACTCGTCGGTGCGCATTGACATCCGCCGTATTGCGGCCATCAAAGAAGGAGACGTGGTCACCGGCTCGCGCACCCGGGTCAAGATCGTAAAGAATAAAGTGGCGGCGCCGTTCCGCGAATCGGAGTTCGACATTCTTTATGGCGAAGGCATCTCCCGCGAGGGCGATCTGATTGATCTGGCGGTGGCCCAAAATATTCTGGAGAAGTCGGGCTCGTGGTTCAGCTACAAAGGGGAGCGCATCGGCCAGGGACGCGAGAATGCCCGCACCTTCCTGAAAGAAAACAAAGACACGATGGCGAAGCTCGATACCGAAGTGCGTAAAGCATTGGGAATGATTCCGGCTGCGGCGTCGGCGGCTCCGGCCGCGGTTCCGGCGCAAGCTACCGGCACGCAGGGACGAGTCACGACCATGCCCAGTGCCTCGGACGCGGCCAAGGTGCCGGCGGCGAGGCGGTAAGTAGACTGACCAACCGCGTTGGAAGTAGGGTAGAAGGAGACAGCTTGCAGAGGGCTGGGCCATGACCATTGAAATCAACCGTCCTGAACTCGAGGCGCTCATTCAGCAGCGGCTGCATAGCGGGGCGTTTCAGAGTGTGGAGGATGTGCTCTTCGACGCCCTATCAATACAGGGTGAACGCGAGGCTTGGATTCAGGAGAACAAAGAAGCCATCAGCGCCAAGATCGAACGCGGATTGACGCAACTCGACCGAGGCGAAGGCATACCGGGGGACCAGTTGAGCACGCGGCTGGAGGCTGATAAGGCGGCGTGGCTTCGGGATCGCTCTGGCTCGTGAACTCGTACTTCGTCGCGCCAGAAGCCGAAGGCGACCTCCAGCAGATTTGGCGTTATCTGCTCGAAGAGGTTGGGCTGGCCATCGCCAACCGTATTCAGGGCGAACTGGTGGAGGCTTTTGAGGGATTGAGTGACGCTCCGGGCAAGGGCCACAAGCGTCCTGACCTTACTGGCCGCGATGTTTTTTTCTTCAGCGTGTACCAATACATGATCGTGTACACGCGAACAGGACTGGTGCAGATCGTCGCAGTTCTGCATGGCAAACGCGATGTAAAGCGACTGCTCCAGGGCCGTTGGTCTTCGCACGGATGATTGACGATAATCAGGAACCTGAGAGCATTCGCGCCAGTTTCCGCTACTCGTCAATTGCCATCCCCGCCAGCCCCCGCATACAATCCTCCTTTCTTTGACCTTGTCTTCGACCGAGGGCCCTGTGAAGCGCATAAAAGCTATCTATCCTGGATCGTTCGATCCTCCTACCAACGGGCATCTTGACCTGATCGAGCGCGGCAGCAAGATTTTC
>Ga0182015_10002783_pt1 | contig 20527 bp, 24 predicted proteins | sample 712P3MmetaG_FD_120478 | JGI IMG/M metagenome (GOLD analysis project Ga0182015, IMG submission 120478) | Permafrost microbial communities from Stordalen Mire, Sweden - 712P3M metaG | ecosystem: Environmental > Terrestrial > Soil > Wetlands > Permafrost | place: Sweden: Stordalen | collected...
CGGCGTTAGATGGTGCGTAGTGCTTCGGTTGGTGGCATGTGGGCGGCGCGGATTGCGGGGAGTAGTCCGGCGGTTGCGCCGATTGTGATTGCGGCGGCGAGTCCGCCGCCCCAGGCGAGGGGTGGGATTACGATGGTCCAGTGTTTGGTTGTTGCGTAGATTGCGGTGGCGAGGGTGCCGGTGAGGACGCCGGCGATGCCGCCGAGTAGTGCGAGGAGGATTGCTTCGCTGAGGAATTGGGTGCGGATGTTGGCTTTGGTTGCGCCGAGTGCGCGGCGTAGGCCGATTTCTGAGCGGCGTTCGAGGACGCCGATGATCATGATGTTGGCGACGCCGACGGCGCCGACGAGTAGGGCGACGGCGGCGAGTCCGAGGAAGAGGTCGTTGAATGCGCCTTGGGCGTCGGCTCTTGCGACGAGTGCTGCGGAGGGTTGGCTGACGTCGACGTTGCTTGGTGCTTCGGGGTCGGCGGTTGCGGCGAGGATGTTGTCGACGGCGTCGACTTGGTTGTTTTGGGCGCGGACGTAGATTTCGGAGGGGTGGCCGTCGTAGTTGAGGTAGTGCTCGGCGGCGGGGAAGCCAATGAGCACGCTGCTGTCGATCTCGGGCGCGAGGGCGGCGGACTTGAGGATGCCGGCGATGTAGAACCACATGCCGGCGAGCGAGATCCGCTCGCCGGCGAACACGCGGTCGATTCCGAGGCGTTGAGCGGCTGCTGCGCCGAGCACGACGACCGGCTCGCGCTCGGTCGCGGCGTTCAGGTAGCTGCCCTGCCAGACGCTCGTGCCGACGGCGTGTGGCAGGCCGAGACTGGCGGCGGTGATCGAGATCGCGTTGGTGTCGATCGTGGGGATCAGCGGGCTACGGAAGACGTTGCCGTTGAGCGATCCGGTGTACTGCACCTGGGTGACCGGGCCGATCCGCGCGATCATTGCCGGCGCCGTGTCGGGCAGCTCGGCGGACTGCCCGAACAGCGTCTGGCCGTTGGTCACATCGAGCAGGTTCGTTCCGAGGCGATCGATCTCCGCGAGCAGCCCGGCCTGCGAGGACGCCGACAGCCCGAGCACCGCAACGATCGCCGCTACCCCGATCGCGATCCCGAGCGCCGAGAGCGCCGCGCGCACCCGCCGCGTGCGCAACCCGACGCTCGCGAGTCGCGCGAGATCGCCGAGACGGAGTTTCGGCGGCGCGAGCGCCGCCGTCGGGCTCACCGCGCGCTCCGCGTCGTGTCGGCAACAACGCGGCCATCGAGCATCTCGATCCGCCGCGGCAACCCCGCCGCGATCTCCCGGTCATGCGTAATGACAACAATCGTCGCGCCATCTTTATTGAGAGCCTCGAGCAGATCGAGCACACCAGCACCCGAAGCACTGTCAAGGTTGCCCGTCGGTTCATCAGCGAGCACAATCGCCGGCGAACCAACGAGCGCGCGAGCGATCGCGACGCGCTGGCGCTCACCACCCGAAAGCTGCGTCGGGCGAAAGGCCGCCCGCGGACTGAGCCCAACCCGCTCGAGCGCGATCGCGGCCGCCGCACGCCGACGCGCCGGCTCGACACCCGCATACAACAAGCCCTCAGCAACATTCTCAAGCGCCGTCTCATACTCAGCAAGAAAAAACTGCTGAAAAACAAAACCGATCCGCGTCGCGCGCAAAGCCGCCAACTCACGATCATCAAGACCACCAACATCAAACCCATCGATCCGCACAGTCCCACTACTCGGCCGATCGAGCGTCCCCATCAAATGCAACAACGTCGACTTACCCGACCCCGACGGACCCACCACAGCCAACAATTCACCCGCACCAACACTGAACGTCACCCGATCGAGCGCCGTCACCGGCGGCTCAGTCGCATACACCTTGCTCACCCCGTCCAACTCGAGCACCAGCCCACCACCCGCCACGCGCGCACCACGCTCACCAACCGGGACCGCCCCACCCACCGAGGTCACAGCGACGGCACCACAACACGCTGGCCAACCGCAAGCCCCGGACCGCTCACCTGCACCATCCCACTGGCATCGTCGAACAAGCCCAGCGACACACCGACAAGCTCATGGCGCCCACCAGCCGAGACCTCCTCGACCGCATACCCGCCACCCGAAAGCGCGAGCAACGAATCGACCGGAACGACCAGCGCACCGCTCACGCTCGCAGTCGTAATCGCCACATCAACCGGCGCCTGATCAATCGAACCCGTCGCCGACGGATCAAGCGGGCGAACCGTCACCGGCACCGTCGGCGCGCCCCCATTCTGCCCCACGCTCGCGACCGTCCCAATCGAGCTCACAACACCCGGCGTGTTCGCGCCATCAGGCAACGTGATCGTCACCCGATCACCAACCGCGACCTCAGCCTGCTCAGCCGCATCAAGCTCAAGCGACACCACACGCCGCCCCGAGCTACCAGTCAGCAACGGCACGCCCTGACCAGCACCACCACCAAGCGTCCCACCCACACTCGTGACCCGCAGACGATCCACCGGCAAAAACACCGCCTGCCCCAAAGCGAGACTCCCCGTCTCGCTCACACCCAAGTGACCCTGCAACGCCTCGAGCGCATCAACCGTCACGCCACTGAAAACATCAGAGACCGGACTAAGCTCAGCACTCGACGCGTAACCAAGCGTCACGAGATCGCGATTCAACTGCTCCACATCCGCACCACTCACCCCATCCGACAACGCCCGATAAAACGGCACCACGCCAGCCAGCAGGACCACCGGCACCCCGCCCACGCGATACAGCACACCGCCCTCAGGAATTACCTGACCGACCGACGGCAACCACGTCAACGTCCCCGACACACCATTAACCACCGAAAAGCTACCAGCGAAACCCAACGTCCCCGACGCCTCCGTCTGCGACGAAAGCGCCCCACGCGTAACCACCTGCAAACCCGTCCCACCATCATTCACCCCGCTACCACCCCCACCACCACCACCAAACGGATCAGCGACCACAACAACCACCACCGCGACCACCACGATCAGCGCCGCGACCACAGCAAGGCGACGACGGGAGAAGCGCGACACCGGCGGCTTGTCTCCGCGTACCGGCGGCACGCTCGAGGAGCTGCTCGCCGCGCTCACGGCAACGGCCCGCCCGCCGCTCCGCCGGGCTGCAGACTCGCGCAGGCTGATTGCGCACGCTGGAAGATCGGCGACTGCGGGTTGATGCTGCCGGACAATTTCACCCGCAGGGCAACGCGGCCGCCGCTGTCGGTTGGATCAGGGAAGTTGGTGATGTCGTGCGAGCGCATGCACTCCGAGTATTTGAGCAGCTGCGCGAGTATCTTCGCCGACTCGGCAGCGGTCGGCGACCCGCCGCCAAGGTGCAGCAGGCTGCGGCAGGCCTTCGACGCGGTCTGGAACTGCGACGACTGCGGCAGTGACGCATCCGAGCTGCTGAGCGAGAACACGCCCTCTGCATTCGGGTCGGGGAAGTTCGGCACGCCGTGCGCGCGGATGCAGGCAGAGAACTTGACCGCGTTCGCGCCGGAGAGGCCGATCATCCTGATCGAGGCTTGCGCGTGCGCGCCGCTTGCCGGGCTGCCGCCCGACGGGGATCCGGCGAGCGAGCTGGTCGAGCCTGGGCTCGACGAGGAGGACTGACTCGGCCTCTTGGCGCTCAGATGGGCTACCGACGGGCTGTTCGAGCCGCAGGCGGCGAGCGCCAGCAGGGCGAGGCCGATGAGCGGGACGGCGATCAGCCGGCGGGTTGATCGGACGTTCATTTCACTCCTGGCTTTGTGGTTGAGACCCTCGCACATCTGGCAGGCCGCAATTTGAGCCTCGATTGGGTGTCCACATGACTTCAAGCTGCTTTTGTCGGCCCGCCAGCCGGCGGCGGCGGGAGGTTGCCCTGGCAGGCCTTCTGTGCCGTCTGGAAGATTGGCGAGGACGGATCGAGGCCGCTTGACGCTTTGATCTTGAGCGTTATGTGCGCGCCGCCGCTGCTGCTCTGCGGGTCGGGGAAGTTCGTCACGCCGTGCGAGCGCATGCATTTCGAGAACTTCAGCGCGCTCGCGAGCGCTTGCGCCTGCTGCGCCGGGCTCGGCGTCTGCTTACCGAGCGAAAGGAGTTTGTCGCAGGTGTTCTGCGCGTCCTGCACCTGCGTCGACTGCGGGTTGATGCCGCTGCCCGAAGTGATCGAGATCGAGCCGCTCGCGCTCGGATCGGGGAAGTTGGGGACGCCATGGGAGCGCATGCATTCGGAGAACTTGAGCGCCTTGGCGGCTCCGCCGCCGCCAAGAACCATGGTCGCCGAGGCACCGCCCGAGCTGCTGCTGCTCGACGTGTTGAGTCCGGCGCCACTGCTCGAGGATGGTGCGCCGCTCGACGACGACGGGTGGTGTGAGTTCGCGGAGGAGTTGAGGTGCGCGATCGACGGGCTGCTGGAGCCACAAGCCGCGAGCGCGAGCGGGAGTGCCATCGGAAGCGTCAGCTTTTTAGCGCTGGAGAAGGTGGGCATGCGACAGTGATAGTCGCTGTGGGGTTACCGTGCGGGAACGAGCGCTGTTACCTGGCTGTAACCGCAGGTCCGCCACGATCGGCGGTCGGACTATGCGCGTACTGATCGTCGAAGACCACGAGGAGCTCGCCGCAACGCTCGCGCTCGGCCTGCGCCGCGAGGGGATGGCGGTCGACGTTGCGCACGACGGCGCGGGCGCGCTGTCGCGAACTGCACTGCACGACTACGACGTCGTCGTCCTCGACCGTGATCTGCCCGGGATCCGCGGCGACGACGTCTGCCGCGAGCTCGTTGAGCGCGGCACGCGGACTTGCGTGCTCATGCTGACAGCGGCTGGCGCCATCGAGGACCGCGTCGAGGGCCTGACGCTCGGAGCCGACGACTACCTGCCCAAGCCGTTCGCCTTTGCCGAGCTCGTAGCGCGGGTGCGGGCGCTCGTTCGCCGCGCCCAGCCGGGAGTGCCGCCGGTGCTCACGGCTGGCGACCTGCGGCTCGACTGCGCCCAGCGGATTGCGCGCCGCGCGGGGCACCGCCTCGAGCTGAGCCCGAAGGAGCTCGCCGTGCTCGAGCTGCTGCTGACCGCCGAGGGCGCCGTTGTCTCGCCCGAGGAGCTACTCGAACGCGTGTGGGACGAGGCCGCCGACCCGTTCAGCAACGTCGTCAAGGTGACCGTCAGCCGTCTGCGACGAAAGCTCGGCGATCCGCCGCTGATCGAGACGGTGCCCCATGCCGGCTACCGGATCTAGCCGCCGGCCGCTGCGGAGACTTGCGACGCGGTGGCTGCCACGGCGCACCGTGCGCCTGCGACTGACCCTGCTCTACGGCGCGCTGTTCCTGCTAGCCGGAGCTGGCCTGCTCGGAATCACCTATGGCCTCGCGGCGGGGCAGGTGGAAGCCGTGCAGCACGTCCAAGTCTCCGGCGATGTGCCCCAGACGACGCTCGCAACGGTCGGCGCAGCGAACGCGTTGCACGTGCGCGTCGGCGCGACGGGCCCCGCAGCGGTCCTGTCTGGCGGGCCATCGGGCGGCGGGGGCGTGCCGCCGAGCTCGCAGGCGCTCCAGAACGCCCTGCGCGTGCTGTTAGGCAAGCCATCTAAGGCCGCCGAGATGCCCATCTTGGCGCAGCTCGTGAACGACGGCAACGCGATCGTGACGGCGCAGCTCGACACCCAGCGCGGCTTCGAGCTTCAGACGCTCTTGACCGTCTCCGGCATCGCCCTCGCGATCATGGCGCTCGTCTCGGTCGGTCTCGGCTGGCTGATGGCCGGGCGCGTGCTGCGGCCGCTGCGCACCATGACGACGCGAGCGCACGCGATCTCCGAGACCAACCTGCACGAACGCCTTGCACTCGCCGGGCCCGACGACGAGCTGCGCGAGCTCGCTGACACGTTCGACGGCCTGCTCGAGCGACTCGAGCGAGCGTTCGTCGCCCAGCGCCGCTTCGTCACCAACGCCTCGCACGAGCTGCGCACGCCGCTGACGCTCGAGCGCGCAATGGTCGAGGTGGCGCTCGCCGATCCGTCGGCGGACGCCGCTTCGTTACGCGAGATCTGCGAGCGCGTGATCGCGACCGGGGAGGAGCAGGAGCGCTTGATCGAAGCGCTACTGACGCTCGCTCGCAGCGAGCGCGGGATCGCCGAGCGCGAGCCGTTCGATCTCGCGGACCTCACCAGAACTGTTCTCGCGAGCCGGCGCGCCGACATCAGGCGGCGCCGACTCCATCTCGACGCGACGCTCGAGCCGGCGCCGACCTCCGGCGAGCCGCGCCTCGCCGAGCGGTTGATCGCGAACCTCGTCGACAACGCTATCCGCCACAACCGCCGCGCCGGACTCGTGCAGGTCGCGACGGGGACCGCCGCTGGCGCCGCCACTATCTCGGTCGCCAATAGCGGACCGATCGTGCCACCCGAGGAGGTCGAGCGCCTGCTCGAGCCATTCGAGCGGCTTACCGGTGTTCGCCGCGCGACGGCCGAGGGCAGCGGGCTCGGCCTGTCGATCGCGGCCGCCATCGCGCGCGCCCATGGTGGCGCCATCGAGGTCGAGGCTCAGCCGGAGGGCGGGCTCGCTGTGAGGGCGAACTTCCCGGCGGCGTAGCCCAACACCGTGGCGCTACCCGTTCGGTTGACTGAGCTACGGGGCAGGCTTGGCTGGCCCTGCGGGGGCGTCCTCGCCTCGCGCGTTGAGGAGCGCCGGCAGGGCTACCCGGTCAGCACGCCAGCATTTTCTGGATCGCTTGCCGGGTGACCCCGAGTTCTCGCGCGATCTCCGCCTGCGACATCCCGTCGTCTATGAGTTCGCGGAGCAGGTCTCGCCGTTGCGCCGCGAACCCGCGCGCCAGAACGGTGTGTTTGATGGCTTCGGCGCGGACCTCGCGGACGCGGTTGATCGTTTCCTGCCGCGTTGCAGTATTGCCTTTCGTAGTCATGCGGAGATCATGACAACGGCCGGTTGTCATGTCAACCAGTAGTTGTCACGGGTCGACCATGTCGTCGCGCTGCCGACCCACTCGCGCCAGGCTGTCGCGCGTGCCCATGGGCGTCTCGTTACTGCGCTACACAGATCCGTGCGGCGAGCGTCAAGCTGCCGCGCGGCGGGTGATGCCAAACTAGACAGGGGCTCAGGCAGGCCGCACGCGCGTTTGGGGCGGGCGCCGCTCGCGCCTGCAATTCAGCCTCTGCGCGTCCCGAGCGCTGGCCGCTCTTCGAGCGTCACGCGCCGCGTCTCGCCATCTGCGCCGCCGCGCAGCGGCGGCAAGGTGATCGACGCGGACGCCTGCGTCGCGACGAATTCAGGTCCCGAGAAGCGGGATTCCGCGGCCACGAGGACCTCGTAGGCCATCGCCGACAGGTCGCGCAGCGGCTGGTGGCGGTTTTGGCGAATCCCCAGATCGACCTGGGCGAGGCGGTCGAGGCCGACCAGGCGCCACGCGTCAATCAACATCGCGATCTCAACACCGTAGCCCGCGGCGAACGGAATCTGCTCGAGCAGCGCGCGCCGCGCCGCCACCTCGCCCGCCAGCGGCTGGTCAAAGACGGCGAGGTCTGGTGCGTGGAGGTTCAACAACGGGCGAGCAAGCAACTCGGTGACGCGGCCGCCGCCGTGGGCCAACAGCGTGTCGTGCGCTCGAAACGGGCGCTGAAAGAAGCCTTTAACCAGCGCGATGTCGTCATCGCAGATCATTGGCCCGAGGAGTCCGGTAAGGAACGATCCGCCGAAATCGTCGCTGTCCGTGTCCGCGAAAGCGATGATTTCGCTGTCGAGCTCGCGCACCGCCCGCCACATCGCGTCGCCCTTGCCGCGCGCCGGTCCAAGCTCCGGCGACAGCTCATCCTCTTGCAACACCACGAGGCCCGCGGCGGCCGCGACCGCGGCGGTCCCGTCAGTTGATGCGGCGTCAACCACCACAACCTCGTCGAGCAGACCGACGTCGCGCAGCATCGCGGCGCGTGTAGCAATCGGTCCGATCGTCGTAGCCACCTCTCGCGCAGGAAGCACGAGCGCGACGGTGGCATGCTTAGCGTCAAGCAGTCGTGAGAGCGGGAACTCCGCCGCGGCGTAGCTGCGCCGCGCACGCCAGGTGGCGAGCGCGAGGTCTCGCGCAAGACCCCGTTGAGCGCGCCCATGCGTGCGAGCCGAGGTGCTCACGCGAACCGCGCTGCTTCGCTGGATCGGGATCCGCAACTGGTTCAACTCGCGCTCCAGTGCCTCATCCTCTAGTGACGCGCGCGCCGGTAGCCCGCCGCACTCAGCGTAGGTCTGCGCGGTGAGCGCCAGCGACGCTCCACTGAAGTGGTGGTGATCGGCAAGCGCGGGCCCGACCAGAGCTCCGGTCTCCGTGACGGCCAGCATTCGCTCGCGTGCACGCCGCGAGCGTTCCGCGAGAACGGCCGCCGGCAGCGCGCCCGCCTCGCTGCTGTCCAACCGGATTTCTCCACCGATCGCGCGCGCGCCTCGGTGCACGAGCTCGAGCTGCACCGCCAGCCAGTCTCCGGCAACGACGCTGTCGGCGTCGGTGCTCGCGATCAGTCCCGCAGGTCTGCCGAGCGACATCAGTCGCTGGTGCGCGCAGTCCATCCCAATACGACGCGCGGACCCGACGCCAACCGGCTCCGCACATTCGATGGTGTGCACCGCAAAGCCCGGATGGTTGGCTGCGACCTCACGGACCCTGTCGATTGTCCTATCGCGACATCCGTCGAGCACCACAATCACCTCAAACTCACTCATGGGGAGATATCGTTGTCCGGCTAGAGCCTGCATGCAGGCGGAGATGCGCTGCTCCTCGTTGCGTGCCGGGACCACGACGATCGCACAGACCTCTGGGGCGGGAGGAGCGAGCGCCGACACGCCCGCGTCTGCGGCCAGCATCGGGCTACTCATGGAGGCGAGCCTCCCTCAGCGATCAATGAGAGGCCTAGCTCGTAGTCGCCGTCACGCTCGTGGGTGAGCACGCCGACCGTCTTGCCGGCGCGTAAGTACCAGATCGTGAACGCGCCGTCCGGGTAGTCGAACAGCCGCTCCGCTTCGTGCCCGTCCCCCCAGGCAGCGTACTTGAGGGCCTGCGTGCCGATTGTCGACCAGAAGCCGGGCACCTGTTCCCACGCCCCGTTTGCTCCGGCCAGTGCTTGACCGGCGACCACGCCGTGGGCGAGCGCGTCACCCCAGTGTTCGACGCGCAGATGCCGGCCGGCTGCCGGGTTGAAGGCGTAGGCGATGTCACCCACCGCGTACACGGGACAGGCGCTGCTCGAGGTGCGCATCGAGTGGTCGACGACGACCGCACCCTCATGCATCGCCAGCCCCGCCTCCGCGGCAAGCTCACCGCGCGGCTCTGCGCCGGCCCCTACCACTACGGCCGAGCCGGCGAACCGCCGTCCGTCTTCGAGCTCGACCACTCGCCCGTCGTGAACCGCGCCAACGACGGCGTCTCCAACGAACTGAACGCCCAGCGAACTCAGCCAGCCCGCGATCTTCTTCCCGGCATCGATCCCGAGACGCGCGACCTGTGGCAGGCGCTCCTGGCTAATCACAATTGTCTCGACACCCTTGAGCGCGAGTGATGCAGCGACCTCGCAGCCGATAAAACCAGAGCCAATCACCAGCACACGTCCCTCAGCCGACCGTTCCGCGATCGCCTCGCTGTCGGGGATCTCACGCATCGTCATCACGCGCGGGTGATCGGCCCCAGGAAGGTCGGGCACCACGGGCTCCGATCCCGTGGCGAGGACGATCGCATCCGCGTCGAGTCGCTGAGCGTCGGCGAGCGTCACCACACCGTGTGTCGCATCTATTGCCGTCACGCGCTGACCGAGCTGCAACTCGATCTCCTGAGCGCCGAACCAATCGCGTTGCTCGATCGTGAGTTCTTCGAGGCGAGTCTCGCCTCGTAGGAAGTCCTTCGTGAGGGGCGGCCGCTCGTAGGGCAGGCGCGGCTCGCTACCGACCAATGTCACCGGTCCCTTTCCGCCCGCGGCGCGGTAGGCACGCGCCGTCGAGAGCCCCGCCGGCCCGGCACCGACGACAACGATGCGACCGCCGTCAGCCGACCTGAGTGTGTGCTCCTCTTTATCCAGGTTCATGCGCAGGGGTGATTGCCCGCCACAGCCGCTTCCCAATCGCGATCAGTTTCGCATCCACCTTGCGCTGATTGATGCGGTCGCCGTCCGGGTAATCCATATAACACAGAGATCAACGACAACGGAGGTGCTGACATGGCCCACCATAAAGACATAGAAAGGACGCGCCGGCGGATCAGCCGTCGTTTGCGCCACGCCCGAATCGACATGAACGGCGCAGTTGAGGACGCCGCCGCAGAGGCCAAGGACACCGCCGCAGAGGCCAGCGACACGATTCGCAACGCAGGTGAGCACGCCACCAGCGGCGCCGCATGGGCGACGGGAGGCGCGAGGGCGCTCGTGCGGTCGCGTTCGACCGCTGCGAAGCGTTTGCTCGCGGCCGGCACCGGCCTTGTGGTGGTTGCGATCGCGGCCGCGCTTGGACTAGCGACCCGTGGCAAGCGGCCTGCGAGCAGCAACGGGACATAGCGAGCCATCCCCGGCAGCGTTGAGCGGATCGGTGGACTAGGCGCCCATGGCGGGCGACGTTTGCGCCGTGGCGGCATCGGGCAACACGCCGACATGGCTGGGAGCTGCGCGTTTACGTTCGACGATGGACCAGACCCGCTCTGGACGCCGCGCGTGCTCGCGCAACTCGCACGCTGCCATATACGCGCGACGTTCTTCGTCGTCACCGAGCGCGTGCGCCGTACCCCCGATCTTGTGCGCGCAATCGCGGCGGCCGGGCATGACGTGGAACTGCACTGCGAACGCCATGTGCGCCACACAGAGCTTTCTGAGACCGAGCTCGAGCAGGACACCGCGACGGCACTGACAACGCTCGGGCGTCTCGGTGTGCGGCCCTGTCGCTGGCGAGCTCCGTGGGGGATTTGCACCGAGGCGACCCGGTCGGTCGCCCGGCGTCAAGCCCTCACTATCGTCGGCTGGAACGTGGATACACACGATTGGCGAGGCGACGACGTCCAAACCATGCTCGCGCACGTCAAACCAAACCTGGCAGACGGCGCCGTGGTGCTGATGCACGACGGGCTCGGCCCGGGCGCTACCCGCTCGGGCTGCGCCGAGACCGTCGCGCTGATCGAACCGTTGTCGCAAGCGGTGGATGAATACGGGCTGCTGGCCGCGTCACTCTCTAACGCGAAGGCCCCGGCGCCATGACGATCGTGACACCAGAGCCGCGTCTCGTAAGTCTCGAGCACGCGGTGATGCGGATTGCCCAACGAGGAGCCGACTATGACCGCTCGCCTCGATTCCCGCACGAGAATTGGAGCGATCTTCAAGCCGCCGGCGCCCTCGACCTCGCCCCACATAGTGCCCAGACGCTGACCCAGCAGATTGCGCTGGTAAGCCGTATCGCCGCTGCAGATGCCTCGACAGCGCGGATCCTTGACGGTCATCTCAACGGCGTCGAGCGACTCCTCACGGCAACGCCAGGAGAGGTTCCCGCCCACGAGCTCGAACGCGCGGCCGGTGGGCGGCTGCTGCTCGGCGTATGGGGAGCAGATCCTCAGGACGATGAGGGTGACCCCGCACGAATCGTGCACGTCCCCGGAGGCTCCTTGGTGCTACGCGGCGTGAAGGTCTTCTGTTCCGGCGCCGGCGGCGTGCAGCGTGCCCTCGTCGTAGCGTCCGACGCGGGGGGAGCGCGGCGACTCGCCTACGTCGATACCACGACCGCCATTCACATCGACTATGGCTGGTACCAGGCGTCGGGACTGCGCTCCTCAGAAAGTCACCGCGTCACATTTACCGATGCCACGGTATTGGCGATTCTCGGAGGACCCGATGAGCTCTCGCGCCAGCCGTACTTCGCGCGCGATGGCGTCCGCACGGTCGCGATCTGGGCGGGCCTGAGTCATGCGATTGCCGCGGCGACACTGACGGCGATCGCCCAGGGCGAAGGCGATTCTCACCAGGACGCCGCACTCGGTCGCATCCGCGTGCATCTGCGGACAATCGACCTCTGGCTGGCCTACGCCGCCCGATCACTCGATCAGCCGGCCCCGCACGACGCTCCATCATGCAGCGAGATCGCACTCGGTGCGCGTGTCGCAGTCGCGGAGTCGAGTCGCGCAATCTCGGCGGCGGCAACACAGATCTGTGGCTCGCGCGCCACCGTCACCCTCGCGGACCTAGATCGCGCACGTCGCGATCTCGAAATCTTTCTTCTGCAGCATCGCCTCGAGCGACAGCTCGAAGGACTCGGCCGACGAGCCCGGGGCGCCCAGCGATGAACCGCGTGACCGCGGTCGACTTCGAGCGCATGTATGCCGCGGCACCGGACCCGTGGGGGCTCGAGTGGAGCGACTACGAGACTCGCAAATATGCCGCGACCCTCGACGAGCTTGGGAGGCGTCGCTATCCCCGTGCCACGGAAATCGGCTGCGCGTTAGGCGTCTTCACCGCGATGCTTGCGCCACGCTGTGGACACCTGCTAGCAATGGATTTTTCGCCGGCCGCGGTCGCGATGACGCGCCGCCGCGTCGCTGATCGCGCGAACGTTGAGGTCGTGCTCGCGTCCTTTCCCGAACAGGCGCCAGCCGGACCATGGGATCTTGTGATCTGCTCTGAGGTTCTCTACTACCTTGACCGCGCAGCGCTAGGCGAGGCGCTCGCCTGGTTCGCGGATCAACTCGCCGGCGGGGCAACCGTCGTAACGGCGCATTGGCGGGGCCCCGGTGTCACCGAGCCGTTGAGCGGAGACGAAGTACACGACCAAATGTCCCGCGAGCTCGGACGCTGGCACGCGCGGGACGCGCGTCGACCTGGCTATCGCCTCGACCGCTTTGACGGGAGCTGGGACCGGCGCGGCTGACCCGAGACCGGCGCTCGAATTCATGTGCCAGCGTGGCGCCGCTACGCAAAACCACCCTTGTCAAACCGGCTGGGCCGCGGTTGGGCTCGTGTTGCATCGGGTATCGAGGCGGGCAGGCCGCATGCTCACGAGTCACCGCATCAACTTGAACGGAAGGTGCAGATGAACTACCCCAGCGCAGTGCAGAACACGGCGCGAGCTCACCTCAGAGGCGAGGTACCGCAGCCGGTTGAACCGCCAACGTCCACCGAACCGGATGAGCCTGCGACGCCGAACGACCCGGATCCGGGAACGCCGGGACGCCCCGAGGAGCCGTTGGTGGTCCCGCCGCTGCAAGAACCTCCAACGCCGATCGACCCGGATCCGGGAAACCCGCCGCTTCTCCCCGATCCGCCGGTGTCGACAGATCGCTATGCGAAAGCGTCGGCTCGCGCCTAAGCGCACCAGCGAGGGGGCACTCGGTGACAGTAGTAGTGCACGCAGCGCTTAACGGAGACCGAGTACACCCGGCGACGCCGCGAACCCCTGCGCAGCTCGCTTTCCGCTCCGGCTAGGCCGGCTTACCGATGCGCCACCGGCGGCCGTCACCCCAGAATCGGCCGCTGTTTGGCCCTAGCGATGATTCCACTAGGATCGGCCTCACCGTGCCCGACTTGCCCTGGACCGCTCGCGCAGAGCTAGAGGCTGATCGGCGATACCTTGTCATGGCGTCTCACCATTGATGCGGCTCACGTCCGCATTGGGCTTCTTTCGTGGTGTCATGGCGGTCCGCAAGCAGCTAGCGACCGCGGAGGGGCTTGTCGGATACGCGTTGCGCGCTAAGCCGTTGTCGCGCGACTACTGGACGCTGTCTGTCTGGACGGATGATTCCGCTCTGAGAGCGTTTATGCGTGCGCCGCCGCAGTTGCGATTGATGGGATCTCTCAGGCCGCTGATGGGGCCGACCGCGTTCGTACAGTGGGAGGTCACAGCGGCCGACGGACGCCCGAGCTGGACTCAAGCGCTGGAGCGCCTCGGCGCAGCATGAGTGACCAGAGCCTGCGGCGATTGGTAACGGCGCGGCCCGCGACCGGCCTTGATGCACCCGTCATCGCCGAGATCTGGTACGCCGGCTGGCGCGACGGCCATGAAGGCAACGTGCCAGACGAGCTCGTCGCAGTCCGCACGCACGAGTCATTCCGATCGCGAGCTGCAGAGCGGATCGAAGACACCGTCGTCGCAATCGTCGACGGCGATGTCGCTGGGTTCGTCATGGTCGTCGGCGCCGAAATCGAGCAGGTGTATGTCGCGCGAGCGCATCGAGGAACGGGTGTGGCGTCTGTACTTCTGGCCGAGGGCGAGCGAATAGTCGCAGCGGACGGCTTCGAGCAGGCCTGGCTGGCGGTCGTTGCCGGCAACGCGCGAGCCCGTCGCTTCTACGAACGGAGCGGGTGGAGCGACGACGGCCTGATCGACTATTCGGTCGCCAGCGCCGGCGAACCCATCTCCATCCCGGCGCATCGATATGCGAAGCGCGTGAGCGCCCGCGACGACGCCGCCGTGTGAGGGTCACGGCACGCGCCGATTGGGTTAGGGCTTGGCCGGCAGTGCGATCCCTCTCGTCAAGCCGGCGACTGCGATGACGAGGGCGATTGAGATAGCCAGAGCAAGGTGTAGCCCAGGGATGAGTCGGCCGGAGCCGGCGATCAGCGACCCGAACAGGGCGACGCCGATCATGCTTCCGGTCTGGCGGGCGCTGTTGAGCGTCCCGGACGCAACGCCGGATCGGGTGCGGTCGACACTGCCGAGGAGGGAGGCTGTCATTGCGGGAACGATAAGTCCGAGACCAAAGCCGATGACGACCATTTGAGTGACGAGCGCCAGATAAGACGTCTGTGTGTCGGCGCCTAGCAGAGCAGCGCAGCCAACCGCCATCAAGAGGGCGCCGAGTGCGATCGTTAGGCGTGGGCTGAGGAGGCGGGACGTGCGTCCGGCGAGCAGGTTCGCGGCCATGATCGCCCCGGTCATCGGCGCGAATGCGAGACCGGTTTGCAGCGAGCTGAGGTGCTCTCCGCGCTGGAAGTACAGGCTGAGGACGAAGATCAGGCCGTAGAAAGCGATGTTCACCAGCGCCCCGATCGCGGAGGAGACGCTGAAGGTCGAGGATCGAAAGAGCCCCAGCGGAAGCATCGGGCGAGAGCGCTGGGCCTCGATCGCAATAAACGCGCCGCCGGCGAGCGCCGCGAGCGCAAACCCGGCGACCACATCCGCATCGCCGAATCCAAGCGTGCCGCCCTCGATGGTTGCACCCGCCAGCGCCGTGAGGCAGATCACGGCGGTCAACTGTCCCACTAGGTCCACGCCACGGCCGGCCGAGCGCGTCGTCTCGGCCGCCCAGCGGACCGTCATCCCGATCCCGATCAGACCGATCGGTGCGTTGATGAAGAAGATCGACCGCCAGCCGAGCGTCGCGGTCAACAGCCCGCCGACCAATGGGCCGCCCGCTAGGGCAGCGCTCGCGCCCGCTGCCCATAGGCCGACCGCTTTTGCGCGCTCGCGTGTCTCCGGATAGGCGTGACTTAGCAACGACAGCGAAGACCCTCCGAGCGCAGCGGCGCCGACTCCCTGCACAACGCGTGCGGCGATCAATGCAGTCATGCTCGGCGCGAGCCCGCAAGCCGCCGACGCCGCGGTGAACACGACGAACCCGGCAATGAACACGCGTTTGGCTCCGATACGGTCGCCGAGAGCGCCGGCCGTCAGGATCAGCGCTGCGAGCGCGAGCGTGTAGGCACTCACCACCCACTGCAGGGAACTGATCCCGCCACCGAGTGACGCACCGATCGGTCTAATCGCTACGTTCACGACACTGACATCGAGTTGCACCACAGCAAAGCCGAGGCTTGTCGCGACTAGTGTCCAGCGCCGTGGGCGCGACCGTTCGGCGCCTGCCGTTGCCCCTAAGCCGACACTGGAAGCCACCGATGGGTCGCCCGTGTGCGCCTGTGTCACGTCGTCTACCGTAGCTGCCGGGCTCCGCGGCGGCGAAGTTCGAGCGCTTTACGGCGTCGTTGCCGCTGGCCAGATCGGAGACGATCTGGGTTGGTGTCCATTTGCGCGCGCCCCGTTCGTCGTTTGGTTGTCGGACACAACAAACGGCGACGCCAAAACGAGAGCGAGGAGCCATATGAAGTACGTAATGCTTGTCTGCGTTGATCGCTCGATCGACCTTGGGCCCGAGGGCTGGGCCCAGGTCGGACCCGATACCGACGCCTGGGTCGCGGAGATGGCCGGACGCGGAGTGCGTCTGCAAGGTAACCGGCTCGCCGAGACCTCTGACGCGACCACGGTGCGCGTGCGCGGCGGCGAGGTGTTGATCGCAGACGGCCCGTTCGCGGAGACGAAGGAGTACATCGCGGGCTTTGACTTGCTCGACTGCGCTGATCTTGACGAGGCGATCGAGGTGGCTTCCAAGCATCCAGCCGGACGGTTCGGCGCGATCGAGGTCCGCCCGTTCTGGGAGGGATGAGCGAGGACGCGACAGTCGCGGTTGCCGAGGCCTTCACCGCGGAGTGGGGGCGGGTCGTCGCGACCCTTATCGGACGGACGTGCGACTGGGACCTCGCTGAGGACTGCGCACAGCAAGCGTTTGCTGAAGCGGCCCGGCGATGGCCTCAGGACGGCGTTCCGCTGAGACCCGGGGCTTGGCTGACGACCGTCGCGCACAACCGCGCGATCGATCGGCTGCGCCACGAGAAGATGAAGGCAGAGCGCCTGCGCGAGGCGAGCGCGCTGCTCGGCGGCGAGGCCGGCGGGGTCGAGGATGACGGAGAGTGGGGCTCGGGCGAGGACGGGATTGAGGACGACCGGCTGCGGCTGATGTTCACTTGCTGCCATCCGGCGTTGTCGCTCGAGTCCCGCGTTGCGTTGACGCTGCGAACGTTGGCAGGCTTGAGTACGGCGGAGATCGCGCGCGCGTTTCTGGTGTCCGAGGCGACGATGGCAAAGCGACTGGTGCGCGCGAAGCACAAGATCGTCAATGCCCGAATTCCTTACCGCGTGCCGCCGCCACACCTGCTCGCGCAACGCACGAGCGGGATCCTGGCTGTCCTGTATCTGCTGTTCAACGAGGGCTACGCGGCGTCCGTCGGACCCGAGCTGATTCGCGCCGACCTTTGCGCTGAGGCTATCCGGCTCGCGCGCGCGCTCAGCGCCCTGATGCCCGCTGAAGGCGAGGCGAGCGGGCTGCTCGCGTTGATGCTGTTCCAACACTCGCGGCGACTTGCCCGGGTCGATCGCGCGGGCGACCTCGTGACGTTGGAGGATCAGGATCGCTCACTGTGGAACCGTGGCGAAGTGAGCGAGGCGAACGCGTTGCTGCACGGGGGGCTGCGCGGAGGAGTCGCCGGGCCCTACCAGTTGCAGGCCGCAATCGCCGCCTGTCACGCCAACGCTGGCGATGCCGCAACGACAGGCTGGAACCAGATCGCCGGCCTCTATGAGCGGCTGCTCGAGGTCATGCCCCAGCCACTGGTGCGACTCAACCACGCCGTCGCGATTTCGATGGCCGAAGGGCCGGCCGAGGGACTGAAGCTGGTTGATCAGATCCTGGTTTCGGGCGAGCTGCGGAGCTACCACCTGCTCCACGCCACGCGCGCGAACCTGCTCTCGCGTCTTGACCGCCCCGACGACGCAGCCGCGGCATTGCGCGTCGCGCTGAGCTGCGCGCCTTCGGCGACAGAACGCCGCTATCTCAACAAACGGTTGGCGGAAGCACGCATTGCATAGTTAGCTGCGCACGCAGGGTGCCGAGCGCGCTGACCTAACGGCTCAGCCGGGAGCGATCCGCCTCTCCACATTGATCGTCGCCAACCCTAGGCCTTCGCTTGCGAGGATCAGGCTCTCAGCTGGTTGCTCCTCGCGCGACGGCAATGCGTGGACTCGCGTCGCATCGCCGAAAGCCAAGGAGAGCTCAGGCAATCACGATCAAGTTTTGCCGTCGCTGAGCGATTTGGACGCTTGACCGGTAGCGTGCGTCCATGTCCTCGGACTGGTCGACTCTCTCCTACGATGGGTGGAGCGCGACGTGCGACACGTTGCACGCGCATACCCAGGTCCTTGGCAAGCTGGCCGTGGCGCTGGCGCCACCCGAGCCGCAGTTGCAGCACGCGGCACTGCGCCTGACTGCGCGAGGGTGGGAGACTGGCTTGCTACCCGCGACCGACGGCTCGGGGGCGCTCGTCGTTGCGCTCGATCTTCGAAGCCACGAGGCGATCGTCGAGCACAGTGGCGGGCCTGTGCATCGTGTTGCGCTCGCCCCCGACCGGTCGGTCGGCGATGTCACGCGTGAGGTGCTCGAGGCGGTCCGCCACGTCGGAGGCGCCGTCGAGATCAATCCGACGCCGCAGGAGGTGCCGTGGAGCGTGCCGCTTGACGAGGACTATGAGCACACGCGCTATGACCCTGGTCAGGTCGCCTCCTACTTTGCTGCTGCAACCCGCGCGGCGCTCATCCTCGCGGCGTTTCGGGCGCCGTATCGCGGGCGGTCGACGCCGGTCAACGCATGGTGGGGCTCGTTCGACCTTGCGGTTAACCTGTTCTCTGGGTCGCCTGCCGATCCGCCGTCGGACGACTTCATTATGCGCAACGCGATGAACGCACAAGAGGTCGCCGTCGGATGGTGGCCTGGCGATCCCCGATACGGCAAAGCAGCGTTCTACGCCTACGCGCACCCAGCGCCTGCAGCTTTCGCGAGCGCAACGCTTTCCCCCGCGGCCGCGCACTGGAACGCGGAGCTGGGCGAGTACATCCTGGACTGGGACGATGTTTGCCGCAGCCCCGACCCGCATCAAGCCGGGGTCGAGTTTGCCCGTTCGGCCTTCCGCCATGCGTGCAGCGTGTGCGGTTGGGATCCCGCGCTGTCTGCCAGTGCAGAAGGCGAGCCACCGCCCGTCGCGTGAACCGCACAGAGCTGCCCGCGCGCCTAGCTATACCTCTTCGGGCAGCTGGGAGTACCGTGCGCCAACAATGAACTGGGATCGGCGACACTGGAAGTCATCGTTGGTGATCCGCCTGCTGCTGGCCGTTTGGATCACCGCCGTCGTCGTTGTGCTCTGCGCCACGGGACGTTGGTGGGGCCTGGTGTTTGTCTTCCCCCTAGTCCTTGATTTGTATCTGGTCCGCCGGATCCTGGCGGCCGGCTCCGGCCGTTAGCGCGGGCAGCTCTCAGCCTCCAAGGACGCCCGGATGAACAACCTGCTCAGGAACGACAGCTAGCGCCCCCTACGGGGTCGGGCGCCGCGCCGGCGACTCGACGGCGACGAGCAGAAGCCACGCCCCGGACACTACGAACAGGAACGACGCCATCATTCCCACCCCGACCGCGTACAGGCCCCATGTATGTCCGAAGAACAGGATCGCAGCGCCGGTCTGCTCGATGAGCAAGCAAGCCGCGTAACCGAGCGTTCTTGATAGAACGCCGTGTTGTTCTGCGCCGCTGCCGCGGAGCGCTTCGTTGAGACTTCGGAACAGACCGCCGGGCTGTGCCGCGGCGCTGTGGCGGAGCGCGTCGTTGAGACTTCGGAGCACGACGATCTCGACGCCGACGAGCACAACGAAAATCTCGACGCCCACTGCGCGCGCGCCTTGGCCACCCATCAGGACGAGGCCGCAGCGGACGAATACATCCGTGAGCGCGGTGAGGATCGTGCGGGCGCGATGGCGGTGCGTCGGATCGGAGGCGATGTCTGAGAGGTGCAGCGACATCGCGACGAACACGAGGCCGGTCAGGGCGGCTGCCCCGCCACCGACCATCACGAAGTAGTCGCGCCAGAGTGGAGCGTCAAACATCGGCGGGCACTGGGAGCACGGGTGGCGCTGAGTTCCGGTGATGCGGTCGGTCGGTCATGACGCGGTGAATGATCCGGTTCCTAGCCCGCAAGACCAAGGAGAAGCTCGACTTCGCTTTGTATCGCAGCGCGAAGAAGACCGTGGTCGAGCACACCTGGCAGCTCGACTCCGTGCACGACCGCGAGAACATGGTCCTTTCCGCGTCAATCCAGCGCACTTTGCCGTCCTGGGGTCTCGCGTCGCCAGCGTGCGGGTGAGCTGCCGTAGTGGGCTCGGAAGGCGCGACTAAACCCCGGCTCGGAGGTGTAACCGACCATATGTGCGATCACTCCGACCGGGGTTGAGGTGTCGCGCAGCAGCTTTGCGGCGCCGCCGAGCCGGACCAGTGTCAGGTAGGTCGACGGTGGTTTTCCCACTCGTTCGGTGAACCGCTCCGAGAATCGGGATCGGGACAGGTTGCATAGGCCGGCGAGCTGGCCGACCGTCCAGTCGTGCCCGGGGTCTGCGTGGATCGCACTCACCGCAGGGCCGAGCTGGGGATCGAGCGCCCCAGCGAGCCAACTGGGCGGCCCGTCTCGGCCGGCCGCCGAGGCCCGAAGGATCTGGATGAACAGCAGATCGAGGATCCGAGCGACCATCACGACCGATCCCTGCGATGGCCTCTCCATCTCGAACAGCAGCATGCGCTTAGCCACCTCGAGCCCCTCGAGCGCCTGGTCGCGGGCACCACGGAGCACGATTGCTTCGGGCAGGCCGGCAAGCAGGTGGCTTGCCTCGGAGTCCCCGATCCCGAAGGTGCCGGACAGCCAGCGGGGTGGCTTCCCCACTGGGACG
>Ga0182015_10002784_pt1 | contig 20500 bp, 18 predicted proteins | sample 712P3MmetaG_FD_120478 | JGI IMG/M metagenome (GOLD analysis project Ga0182015, IMG submission 120478) | Permafrost microbial communities from Stordalen Mire, Sweden - 712P3M metaG | ecosystem: Environmental > Terrestrial > Soil > Wetlands > Permafrost | place: Sweden: Stordalen | collected...
ATTGAATCGAGTGGCGGCACTGACCCGCTTGCCAGTCACGGCCACACCAAGGCGGACGCACAACGTATTCGCGCGCTGGTCGAGGAAGCGCAGGGAACTCTGAACGGCCCGGAGAAATTGAAGTTGTCTTAGACCGGGACATGTCGTTATTGCTGATTTAAGTAGGCGAGAAGGTCAGGGTGAATCCGCCCGCCGTGCGCGCGCCTGTCGCGGCAGGTGATAATTCTTGCAATTCGTGTCACCACAATTCGCACAAGCGAACGGCGCATTGCCAAATGGGGATTTTTGGATTTGTCCCCGGTGCGGAGGCCATCATCCCCCATGCGGCCAAGGCCGTGGAGTTTGCCCGGCAGCAGCGGTTTCAAATCATCCATGTGGGGCTGGGATTTGCCGCCGGTCATCCGGAAATTTCGGATGTCGAGTCCCCATTTGCGCGGGTGAAGCAGAACAATCTCTTCGTCAAAGGCACGCCGTCCGCCGGGATTCACAGCGCCCTGCACGCCTCGGCGATTGCCGGTTAGATCGCCTTGAAAAGTGAGCGCTTAAAAACGTAATGAACTCCAAGTCCGACTTCACAAGCACTTTCACAAATGGGCGCAGTCCTTCATTCCTCTTCGTGCGCACCTAAAACTAATCGTGCTTCATCAGTCGGATACGTTGCTTCGAGTAAAAGGGTGCTATCTAAAAAATCATTGGAACTTGCCACAGGAACGTATCATTTTTGGACGACCTTTGCCTTATTTTAGGCCAGTCGGCTTGGACAGCTTTTAAATACAGCTAATCTTTGTGCATCCGAATGGTTGGGCACTCGACCTGCTCTTAAATCACAACGCCTTATCTCGTCTCACCATTTGGTGGGCGTTTTGGCTCATGAAAACAACCGATAATTATGGCGAAAGGTTACTATCCGAAAACGTCTTTGCTTCGGAGAACGGGCGGGCGGTGGAACCTTTGCAGGTCTCGGGTGTCGCTGAGAGCGACACAACATTGGCCCAAGAAAACGCCCGACTGACCTGCGAACGGGATTTGCTTCGAATGGTGATTGATAATTTACCCGACTACATCTATGCCAAAGACAAGCAGGGACGTTTTGTATTGAACAATCACGCCCACGCGCAGGATCTCGGTGCAGAATCGCCGGCGGAAATGAAGGATAAAAGCGATTTTGATTTTTTCCCGGAGGAATTGGCCGCGCAGTTTTTTGCCGACGAACAAAAAATCATTGAAACGGGCGAGCCGGTCATTAATCAGGAACAATATAAAAACCGGCCCGGCGATCCTGCGGGTTCCAAACGCTGGTCGGTCAGCAGCAAAGTCCTTTGGCGCGATGACCAGGGGAATATTCTGGGGACGATGGGAATCACCCGCGACATCCATCAAATGAAACTGGCGCAGGAAGCCTTGCGTGAGAGCGAGGAAAAGTTGCGCGGGTTCACTGCGCAATTGGAGCGCAGCAATCGCGAGTTGCAGGATTTCGCTTACGTGGCCTCGCACGATTTGCAGGAGCCGTTGCGAAAAATTGTTGTGTTCGGCGAGCGGCTGAAGGAAAAAAACAGCGATGCTTTGGGTGAGGAAGGCCGCGATTATCTGGAACGGATGCAAAAGGCGGCCTCGCGGATGCAGACGTTGATTAATGACTTGCTGGCGTTTTCGCGCGTGACCTCGAAAGCGCGGCCATTTGCGCCGGTGGACCTGGCCAAAGTCGCCCGCGAGGTTGTGAACGACTTGGAAGCACGCATTGAACAAGTCAAAGGACAGGTCGAAATCGGGAAACTTCCGGTGGTTGAGGCGGTGGAGTTACAGATGCGCCAGTTGCTACAAAATTTATTTGGCAACGCGCTCAAGTTCCGCAAACTGGAAGAACCGCCGTCGGTGAAAGTGGCGGCGCGGAAAATCTCCGATGATTCGGGCCGGGAATTTTGTGAGTTGACCGTAAGCGACAATGGCATCGGGTTCGACGAAAAATACCTGGATCGGATCTTCAATGTTTTCCAGAGGCTGCACCCGCGCAGCGAATACGAGGGCACAGGCATGGGGCTGGCCATCGTCAAAAAAATCGCGCTGTATCACGGCGGCGACATCACCGCCAAGAGCAAACCGGGCCACGGGGCGACATTTATTGTGACGTTGCCGTTGCTTCACCCCAAAATGGAAGTTCGTAACGAATAGGACACTCATGAAAACGGAAGGAAAAGTGATCACGATACTGCTGGCGGACGACGATCCCGACGACCGCAAGTTGACGCAGGATGCGTTCGCTGAAAACCGGCTGGCTAATATCCTCCATTGCGTCGAAGACGGTGAGGAGTTGATGGACTACCTGCACCGGCGCGGCCAATACGACAAGCTGCGCGGCCAGGCGCTGCCCGGATTGATTTTGCTGGACCTGAACATGCCGCGCAAAGACGGGCGCGAGGCGCTGAAAGAAATCAAGGCCGACCCGGAACTCCGCCGGATCCCCATCGTCGTCCTCACGACTTCCAAAGCCGAGGAAGACATCGTGCGCACCTACGATCTGGGCGTGAATTCTTATGTGAGCAAGCCGGTGACGTTCAAGTCACTGGTCGAACTCATCAAAGTCCTGGGCCGATACTGGTTCGAGGTCGTTGAACTTCCGCCGGGTGAAAATTGATTGCACTTATGCCTGAAAACCCGGTCAAGATTTTGTTGGTGGATGATGATGAAGATGACTGCATCATCACCCGTGACCTGATCTCCCGAATCGGTGATCACCGGTATCGACTTGACTGGGTTGACCATTACGACGACGCGCTCACCGCCGTCCGGCGTGGCGAACATGATATTTGTTTGTTGGATTATCGTCTCGGTGAGCGGACGGGTCTGGAATTATTGCGCGAATCGCAAACATTCAACAGCCGCCTACCGATAATTTTGTTGACAGGACTGGGTGATCGCGAGGTTGACATCGAAGCGATGAAGGCCGGGGCGGTGGACTACCTGATCAAAGGCCAGCTTAACCCCGATATGTTGGAACGCGCCATCCGTTACGCCATCGAAGGCAAGCGCGCCCAGGAAAATCTCCGCCACGAACGCGACCTTATCAGTCGTATCATGGAAACCAGTCCCGTGAGCATCGTCGTCGCCGACCAGTTGGGCAATATCACCTTCGCCAATCATCGCGCTGAGGAAGTTCTTGGCCTGACAAAAAGCGCCATCGAGAATAAAATCTGCAGCGTTTTGGATTGGTGTGTTTCCGACCCAGAAGGCCAGCCGGCCAACGTGCAACCGCTGCCGTTGAAACAACTTTTGGAAACCGGCCAGCCGGTTCAGCATGTTTGCCACACGCTGGATTTTTCTAATAATAGACGGGTGTTGCTTTCAACCAACGCCATGCCGCTCTTCGGTGCCACCGGAAAAATTGACGGCATGGTAGTCACGGTTGAAGACATCACCGAACGGCTGGCGCTGGAGGCGCAATTACGCCAGTCGCAGAAAATGGAAACGGTCGGCCAGTTGGCCGCCGGCGTCGCGCACGACATCAACAACATTCTCACAGTCATTCAAGGTCACACCGGTTTATTGCTCAACGGGACCAGTCCCGAAACGGACACGGCCAAATCACTGGCACAAATTTCCGCCGCCTCTGATCGTGCTGCCGGTTTCATCCGGCACCTGCTGATGTTCAGCCGCAAGCAGGTTTTTCAGACAAAGATTTTGGACCTCAACACCGTGCTTCGCAATTTGGAATACATGTTGCCGCGAATGGTCGGCGAACATATTGCGCTGGAAACCTGCTATCTTTCCGACTTGCCGCACATTGCCGCCGATACGGGAATGATTGAGCAAATCGTGATGAACCTCGTCGTCAACGCCCGCGACGCCATGCCCAAAGGCGGCAAAATTCTTATCGCAACTTCGGCGGTTGAAATTATGCCGGCGCAGGCCTGTCAAAATCCCGAGGCGCGGGCCGGCTCGTTCGTTTGTTTGACGCTCAAGGACACCGGCTCCGGTATCGAAGTGCGCCTGTTGCCGCGAATCTTTGAACCGTTTTTCACCACGAAAGAAATTGGCAAGGGAACTGGACTTGGCCTAGCCACCGTTTATGGCATCGTCAAACAGCATCACGGCTGGATCGAGGTCGAAAGTGAAGTTGGTGCCGGCACGATCTTCAAAATTTTTCTGCCCGCCGCGCATGACAAAGCCAGCGTGATTCCCGCCGCGAAATCGTCCGAATCCGAAACCACCGTTTATGGCGGCGAAGAAACCATTCTTCTCGTCGAGGACGAAATCAGCCTGCTTGAACTCACGCGAAAGGTTCTTCAGGGTTACCATTATCGGGTTTTGGCCGCGTCATCCAGTGTTGAAGCCCTGCGCATTTGGGATGAACATTATGGTCACATTGATTTGTTGCTGACCGACATGATTATGCCCGGCGGCATCAGCGGCGGCGATCTTATCGCTGTACTTAAAAAACGAAAACACGCTCTCAAAGTCATCGTTACCAGCGGTTACAGTTCCGAACTCGTCGGCAAAGATTTAGCACAAGACGACACGGTTTTTCTGCCCAAACCGTATCAGCCGCAGCAAATTGCCCGGATAATTCGGGAAGCCCTCGATGCTACTTCAAACAATTGCTGCCAGTCTGCCTCGGTTCAATTCCAACGGGGCGCATCCTTTGTTGCCGGTGCGACTGCATGATTGAAGCGCGGACTCCGGGTGGATGTGATTTTCCTTCAACCTCAAACCAAGAAAGGAAAACACACCATGAAAGATCGGTTCGTTCCGAACCCAACCATCATGCGCCCATTGCGCAGCGGCCCTTTAGCTGCATATCTGGACAGCTTTGCTGCCCGGCTTGTTCAGCAAGGCCATTGCAGTCATGATTATTATCATGGCGTAATCGTTGGATTAACAGGAACCGTAAACCAAGCAGCCGAGCTGCCTCTTCAACCGTCAATCGGGCTGGTAAATTGCGGAGGCTCAGAAATTATAACTGTTGTGAACTCATAAAATCGTCCTTCAAATTTTGTCATGTGATCCTATTCTGTCGCCATGCCCATCTTCGTGATGTCGAGTTGGCGGAGGGTGTCGAGAACAGAAACCATGATTTGATAATCCGTGTCGTCCGCACCTTTGACGACGACGCCGAGGTCCGGGTCGGCGGCTTTGAGCGCGGCCAATTTTTCCTTGAGTTGCGACGGCGTGACGGGCGCATTGTCCAAAGTGATTTGTCCCTGCGCGTTGACTTCGATGTGCGTCGGCTCGACCTTCGGCTTTTGCACCGGCGGCTTGCCGGACGGCAAATTGATTTCCAGATTGTTCATCATCTGTGGTGTGGTGATGATGAAAATGACGAGCAGCACGAACACGAGGTCGAGCAACGGCGTGATGTTCAATTCGTTCAGCGAATTGTGCTGCGAACGGGATGTCTTTTTCAGGCTCATTGCAAAACAGGTTCGGTTTCTTCCTGCACGTCGAAACGGATGGTCACGCGCGGCGGGAAATTCGTGGGCGGCGGACGGTCAATCCTTTTGACTGCATTAAAAACCTGTTTGACCGTCGCATCCCATTTGTCGTCGCCGGAACTTTTAAGCCAGGTGGGATTTTCTATATCGCCCTGTCTGCCCACGCTCACGGCCACTTCAGCCACGAAATCGTCATCCGCCTCGTCATCCGGGCGGTTCCATTTCTGGCGTAAAACATATTCCAGATAACCTTTGTAAAGTTGCACGGGATCGGAACTGGTCTCGACGGCCTTGCCGCCGCCGAATTCAAAGGACGGCAATTCGCTGTTCGGCGGCGCAACCACCGGCGGTGCGACGACAGGCGGCGCTTGCATTTTTGGCGTTTCAACAATTTTGGGAGTTTCAATTTTCGGCGGTTCGGCTTTCGGCGGCTCGATTTTTGGTTTCTCCGGTTCCTTGGGTTTTTCCGGCGGTTTTTCCTTGATCATCTGCACGGCAATCTTGTTCAGCTTTTTTCCGAGCAACCCTTCGCGCGCCGCAAAGTAAAACAACACCAGCACCAGAGCGGCGTGGAACGCGAACGAAATCATCAAGTTCACTTTCGACGAGTTCTTGGCTTGGCGTGGTTTGGATTGCGGCGGCATTTTATTTCAACGGGTCGGTCGCCAAATCCACTTTTGGCACATTGGCCTGCTGGCAGACATCCAGCACGGCGCGGATTTGCTTAAATTTCGTGTGCGCGTCGCCGCGCACGATGACGTTCAAATCAGGATCGTCCGTCCGCAGGCTGATGAGTGTCTGCAACATCTCCGCCGCGTTGGCGATTTGTTTTTTGTTCAGATACAGCGTGCCGTCGCCCTGCACGGTAATATAATTGGCCTTGCGCGGCGGGTCTTTCAACTGCCGGGCGGCGGTCGGCAGTTTCAAATCCAAATCTTTCACCGGCGGAATCGTCGTGATGATGAAAATCACGAGCAGCACAAACGCCAAGTCCAGCAACGGCGTGATATTCAACTCCGTCAGTGAATGGTGTGCGGAATGGGAACACTTTTTCATGGATCAAATGGCTGGCGTGTTCTCGCCCATTTCGACGCGTGTCAACGCCCACGCGATCTTGTCCTCGATGTCGCGGTTGTCCACATAGGCGTGTTCAATCTGGTTCGCGTAGCGCGAGGCGAAGCCGTCCAGTTCCTGCGTGATGGCGCGGATGCTCGTCACCATGAAGTTGTAGGCGAACATCGCGGGAATCGCCACGAGCAGACCCGTCACCGTCGCAACCAGCGCCGCCGCGACACCCGGAGCCATCGCGGTGAGGCTCGCCGAGTTGCTTTCCGCAATGCCTGCGAATGTGGACATCACGCCCCAAACCGTGCCAAGCAATCCGATGAACGGTCCGCCCGCCACCGCCGTGGACAAAACAATCATGCCTTTCTCCAGCGCCATCGCCTGCGCCGCCGCCGCTTCTTCCAATACCACCTTAACCGCCTCGAACGAACTGGGGCTGATGCGGCGTTCACCCTTCACGGTCACGGGATTTTTTTCCAATTGATAAGCCAGTTCCTCTGCGCCGCGTTCATAAAGCGCGTAGGCAGGCGCACCATCAAATTCCTCGCCGCGCTTTTTGATGTCCAGCGGGTCACGCGTCGAGGCGTAGGCGTCAAAAAACTTTTTTGCCGCTTTGCGCGCGATCAGCAATTGCCGGAACTTGGTCAGGATGATCGTCCAGCTAAACAGCGACAGACCCAGCAGCACGATGACCGTGGCTTTGCCTTCCGTCGTCGCGTTCTGGATTGCATACACCGCCGCGTTCGCGGCCAGCATGGGTTGAATGAAAGTGGTCATGGAATATTTGTGGTTCGGTTTGAGTTTTATTTTTTGTTTCGGTCGAAATTTGAAATGGTCTCAATTCTTTTGCGGCAAAATCACGGTCACCCGGCTTACCCTTTGAGCTAGGGCGATTTTCTTATTTTTATTTTTTGAATCATCGCCGAAACCGTCACCTTGGTTTCCCGTTTTGGCGACTACGGTTTCAGCCATGTCAGCGATGGGCGCCTCGGCTTGAGCAGCCGGAGTTGGTGGCGGGGCATCGGAATGGCTGTCAGATATGACAATGGGATCTGGGCCATCATCGGGGGGAAAAAGGACAATGGGGTTTGGGGAAAGGATAAAAGGGGGTGGAAGACCAGTAGGGTCTGGATTTCCCGTGCTAACTGAAGCCGTATATCGGCCTATAAACAGGCCCGTGATATAACCCGTGGCTTTAATAATAAGATTTTGCGCGATGATACCGGATTGTCCGGCGTCAATGTTTCGCGAAGCTGAAATGAATACAGCAATCCCACTGGCAAGATTTTCTGCCAAAACTGGCAAGCCGCTTGCATCTTGAAGTTCATATCCGGCGAGAAGCTCGGCGGTGGCTCGTGAAGTGTCAGAACCATTGAAAGGAATTTGCAGAACACCGCCTGCGCTTGCCGAAATGTTGCCATTGGGTGTTTCCACAAGGACATTGCCGAGGACTGCGTCCGATCCGGGAACCGTTGTTTCCAAAATACCACTGCCGGGAATTGTCGCCGGAATGGCAGCCAATCCGCCGTTCAACGGATTCAGTTGCAGCGCATCAAAACTCACATAACCGATGCCGCCGTCCCCGGCATTCACGTCGCCGGTTTTGGACTCCACCGTGATGTTCCCACCGTCGTAGGCGGCGATGCGCGAGCCATCCACGTTCACATTGCCATTGGCCGTGACGGAGACATTTCCGCCGCTGGTCGTGAAAATTCCCTTGGGTGAATCCGCGTTGCCAAACGCGGTCAACTGGCCGCCGACGTCGAGTGTGCCGCCGACATTCAGGTTGATCCCGCCGAGCAGACTTTCGTTCGAAATCTTGGTTGAAGTCATTTCGAGATTGCCGACGGTGGTGACGCTGATGTTCGCGCCGTAGGGTGAAATGGCTGCCAGCGCGGTATCGGGCGCAAGGACGGAAATGCCGACGGAAATACCCAAGTCAATGCTGCTGGCGCTGATGGCGAAGTTGCCCGCCCCGTAGAGCGCGAGTCCGGTATCTCCGAGCGCCGCGCTTTGACTGGCGGCATCCAATTGTGCGATGGTGGCCTGCCAGGCTGTCAATTGGGCGCCGGTGAAAATGGTGTTGCCGCCCGCGTCCGTTGGATCAAGCAGCGATTGTTCGGTCGCCGGACTCATCACGCCGATGAACGTGATCGTCCCGGTGGTCGCGTCATAACTCAGTGCTCCGGCCAGCGCAGGGTCGCCGCCGATGATCGCTTCTTCCACGCCGGTCGGGATTGCGCTGGACAAAATTTCGCTCGTCTGGTCGCCGCGATAAGTGATGTCGCCTGCGACATTGATCGAAGTGGTTTGTGACGGCGAAAGATTTTGCCCGACAAAACCGAAATTGTAAGTGTCGCCGCCGACCGTGATGTCGGCGAAGGTTGGGACGGTCAGAGCGAAGCTTTCGATGCTGCCGGAAATGTCCAGCGTCACCGGATTCGGATCATTCAAATGCAACGGCGTGGTGGCCTGGCCGGTGGCGAACGTCGTCCAGCTTAGCGAACCGCTGTCCGACATCGTGATGCCGGTAAGCGTCGTCGAACCGGCCGTCACCGCCCCGTTCAAATCGCCGCCATTGCGCGTGGTGATCTGCAGCGAACCCTCGCTCGAAGGATAAAGAATGATGGAATTATCAAACGTGACCCCGCCCGCTCCGGCATTGAGTGTAAGAATGGGCGCATAAATTGGCGGCATGGTTTGATTCTGCCGGTTCACGCGTGTCAGATTTGCGCCTACCAGTTCAATGGCATTGCCTGCCCAGAAATTTGCCGCCGCATCCGGTGCATAATTGAACAGAAATGATTGCAGTGTATTGAAAGTGCCGTTCGGATTGTTAACTTCCTTGACGTAAATGTTGTTGGCTGCCCAGGCGTTCCAGGAACCCTGGATCAAACTCAAGGTCACCGGTCCGCTCGCGCCGGACGCTGCTCCGATATTGCCATTGGCATTTTGAGCCAGCGTTACCTCCGTCTCCAAACCGTTCAGCGTGGCAACGTAGGCCGTCGGATTGACGCTGGGGTTCTGCAAAATGCCGGCTTGCGCGCTGGAAACTTGCACGCCCGCGAGCAGTGTGCCGACGCCGTTGGCCAAATTGTAATTTCCCGTGATCTGGTTGCCGGCGATAATGGTTACGTTGCCCGAACCATAAGCGCCGGATGCGCCCGGCCATTGGTTGTTCGGAACGATCGGAACGCTCGCAATATCATCGCCCGCGATCAAAGTGACATCGCCACCGCCCGCCGTGGAAATGCCGCCAAGAATCGCGTCGGGCCGGGAACCTGCAGCGGTGAACAGGTAATCGCTGGTCTGCGTGCCGCCGCTGCTGCTGCTGCCGTTTGAAGTGCCCGCATTGATGTCGCCGGCCAGCGCATCCGCGAAAATGCCGCCGCCGCCCGTCGTGAACACCGAGCCGGAACCCACCAGAATGCTTTGCCCCGCCATCAAACTGACCGAACCGGCGGATAATTGAATCGTACCGTTTTGGGACAAACCGCTGCCGCCGTTAAAATAAATATTTCCGGTGCCGGACTGTATCGTGTTGTTGCCAAAATTGTAGCCGGCGTCCAGCGTCACCGACCAGTTGTTGGCGTCAAAAATTTTGGAGCTATTTCCGAACGTGATGTCGCCGCCAGCCTGCAATGTCAGTTGGCCGCTGCCGACGCCGGTGCTCGCGCTCAAATTCCAAGTCGTGCCCGCGTTGAGCGAAATATTCCCGGTGGCCTGCAAAAGAATGGTGGAAAAACCGGCGAACGCCATGTTCACATCCACCGCACCGTTCGCCGTCGAAGTACCAAGAACAATGTTTATGGGGTCGAGGAAAAATGTGCCGCCGTTCCAGCCGGATTGCGCGCTCGCGTCCATTGTTGAATTCAACGACAAAATATTCGGCGCGCTCACTTCAATGTTGCCGCCGTTGCCGCCCTGTGCGCCGCCGGTCATGATAATTTTGCCACCAATTGCGTCGCTGAAATTATTTCCCGACTGAAGCGTCACGTTGCCGCCGGAACTGCCGGACGCTGAATTATCCCCACGCGCGAGGATTTGTGAATCTGCACCGAGGTTGAGCGAATCGGAAGCGACGAGTTCGATGACGCCGTTTTGATTTTGCACCGAGTCGGCCTGGATGATGCCGTTTTGGTTCACGACCTGCGCCTGCAATGCAATCGTGCCGGCATCGGCGGTGATTTGACCGAAATTATTCACCGAGCCGGACGGCACTTTCATGGTCGCGCTCAAGCCGCGCCCGTCGGGACGGTCACTGACCAGGATATTTTCGCCTGCATAAAGTCCGATGTCGCCGCCCGGCGCGTTGAGTTCGCCGTGATTTTCAATTTGCTCGGCTATGAAAAAAAGCGATTTACCGCTGGCAACCTGGATTTGGCCATAATTCACAATGCTTGCCAGCGGCGGCATTCCCGTGAAGTGCCACGCCGAACCCGCACCGAAATCTGGCGCGAGCGGCGCGGTCGTGGCGATGAAACTGCCGCCGCCGCTGATCATTGAGTTCGGGCCGAAATAAAATCCGTTCGCGTTCGCCAGAATCACTGTCCCATTGGCGTTGAGATTTCCAAAAATCTGTGACGGGCTTGCGCCGCCGATTTCGTTGAATACAATGGAATTCGCCGAAGGCTGGATGAACGTCGTCGTTTCGCCCGACTGGATGTTGAAGCTGCTCCAATTCAACCATGCGGACTGGCTGGTGGTCACGTTGAGTTGCGGCCCGTTTTGTTGCGCGCTCGCCGAGCCGGACACGACGGTCATACCCGTCGGATTGGCAAACAGATTTTCATTCCGCGCGACGGTGCATAGCGCGACGAGCAAAAACAATCTGCGCGCGTTAAAATTTTTCCAGAATTTCGACCGGGATTTCATGATGTTTCAAAATTGGTAGCCGACGCTGAAATAAGCCTGGATGCCTCCGGCGGGCGTTGTCGGCGTGGCGAGTAGCGCGTATGCCAGAGTCAGGCGCGCGTCGAAATGACTTCCAGCGGTGAGATAAAATCCCGCGCCAGTTCCCCACTGCTTAACCGCGGGCAAAGTGGAATCAAGGTGATAGACCTCGCCGTAGTCCATGAAAACCGAGCAACGCAAAAAGGCCGGAACTTCTCCGTCTTGTGTCGGAAAATAGCCGACATTCACCGGCGGTGCGCGCAGATCGAATTGTGTCCGCCAACCGGTGTCGCCGTAATTTTCGCCGGCTTGATAACCGCGCACGCCGCTCAAGCCGCCGAGCGCGAATTGTTCGTTGCCGATGAGCGGCGCACTTGACCATTGGCCGTTGGCATTAAGAATGGCCGACCAGTTACCAGGCAGAGTTTGCTGGCGGATCAAACCGACGGTAAACGTCGTGAAATTGCCGCCGGCATTGGACGAACCGGCCACGGCTTGAAAATTTGTCCGCGCGGATGCCAATGGCGAAAAGAAAAAGTTTTGGTTGTAACTGAAACTGGTGCTGCCCCATTTATCAGATTTTACGCCGGACCAGCCGAGCGAAAGCGGCATATAATAAAGTTTGCTTTGTGAATTATTGGGAATGGGAAAAGGAGGTATCAGGCTTGTTCCGTTGGTTGTGGTTGCATAAACCAAATTTGTGTTGAAGTCCCGGCTCTCAAATGATTTGTAGTCAAATCCGGCTGTGAACGAAGAGTGGATACCGTAAAATTCCCGCAAGGGAACAGTGAGCTTCGTCCCAATATTTTCATTGAAAGTAAGATCGTGTTCTGCGGACTGTTGGGTAAGCTGAAACGTGTTGGTTGGGCTGGTCAGAGTGCTTATTGGGCCGAAATTTACCGGCGTGTCGGAAACGGAACGCGAGGCGTAGAAAATCAATTCGGGATTTCCTGTTGCCGGCGGCAAATTAAATCTGTGCGTCACTTCGTCGTAGCCGAAATCCACCGGCAGATTTTCATAGTTTTCCCGCAGACCGCGTCCAAACCCAAGCGGCAAACGATAATATCCGCTGTAACTGGCAACCATCGGCTGGTCATAAAAATCCGGCGAGTAATTTCCCGTCTTCATCGCCTGCGGTGAAAAGTTATAATCGAAGCCAACTTGATGGTCGCGCTGCCAGAGATTGTCGTATTGCAGCGCCGTATCGAGGCGCAGCAACGGCGTGTCGGGCGTCGAGTTGTCGTTGATTTCGATATGACCGTGCAACGGCAGTTGGTCTTTGACTTTGAGCGCAAGCTCGGTCGTGCCCGGTTCAAGGCCAGGCGCAATGACGGGATAAATCTGGCGGTCTTGATTCTGGTTGGCACGGTCAAGTTCGGGCTGAAACCATTTTGTGTTGATCAAAATGTTGGTGGTCAGGCTCGGCAGTGCGCGGCGAATGTTGTCGGCGCTGTAATGGCCGTTGCCCGTGACCACGATGTCGCTGATTTTTCCCTCGATGACTTTCACGCGTACGATGCCGTTGGTGAGTTTCTGCTGTGGCAATGTGACGCTGATGGTCGGGAAGCCGAGTTCGAGATAACGCAATTGCAGCTTGCCCAAACCTTCGCGGAGGCGCGCGAAATCCAGCTCGCCGATGTAATTGGTGAGGATGGTAAATTCTGTCACGGGCAACGCCGTGTTGCCTTCGATCTGATAGCCGCGCACTTCAATCGTCTGTCTTTTTTCGGGCGCGATGAAAAGATTGGTGATGGCTGCGGCGAGACCGGATTCCGCAACGGTGTTGGTCTCGACGATTTTAACTCGGACGAGACCATTGGTGAATCTTTGTTCCGGCAACGTGACGCTGACATTTGAAAAACCGAGGTCGTGATAATGCGATTGTAACTTGTCCAAACCTTCGCGCACGCGCGCGGCATGCACCTTGCCGGTGTAATTGGAAAGCATTCCGAATTCTTGCGGCGGCAGGACAGTGTTGCCTTCAATCCGATAAGTATGCACGTCCAAAGCGGGCAGGAGCTTCGGTGGGGCGTCCGTGACGGCAGGCAGGGGGGCGGCAAATAGGTCTTCAATGACCGCGGGCGGATTGGTTTCCTCCGCCAGGCCATTGAAATTTTTTGCGAACACAAGCATCGTTATTATCCCAAGCCGCAATCTCATTTGCTGTGGTTGTCCTCTCTACAAACTGAATCGTTGCGGCAGGCCCGGCATTTTCCACCAGACCTGCCGCGTATGGTTATTTCTCTTTTTTGTTCTGATTTATTGTGCGTTCACGCGGTAAAATTCCGCCGCTGCGCCGGAGTTGGTGTGGTTAAGGGTGTCGGTATTTCCATCGCCAACCAGAGTCGTGGCGTCCACCGGCCATGTGGCCGTGGCAGCGCTGAGTTGGTTGGTGTAAGCCACGGAATAGGTGTTGCCCACCGTCGTGGTGAATTGAACCGTGCTGACATTGCCAGAGCGGCTGACTCCGGTGATGGTTGACTGGCGCGGTCCGGCTACAAATGTCAACACGCCATTCGTTGTGATCGTAAAGGTGCCGACCAGATGATCCGGCGGTGGATTGGGATAGGTGCTGGTGGGTTGAATCTGCCAGAAATCCAGCGAGCCGGGGACGGTTTGCTGGACTGTGAACGGCGCATGTCCGCCCAGTTCAGCTATGCCATTATAAGTGCCGCCAGACACGATATAGTCATAGGAGGCCCCGGCATCCGTGCCGTAGGGATTTATGGAGTAGGCGTTGGTCGGTGTCCCCGCAGCCGGAGGAACGGCGAAGGGAACAACCGGCTTGTTGCCAATGGCGCTGATTGTGCCATACAGATAGGAAGTCCACTCTGACAGGCTGGGATTGTAGGCGGTTGTATCGGGTTCGGTGCCGCTGAGCCATGCCGTCGGGTTTGCAGCGGTCGGGCTGGTTGCAGCCAGCAGAACAACCTCCGCGCCGGGTAACCCCGGTCCAAACTCGGCGGTTGCGAGGCTGGCATTCCAATTGTTGATGGTTGTCGTGTATCCGTCCGCGTGGCCGAGAAGATTACTGACGCTTCCCAGGTCATACTCGATGTCGTTGAATCCGTTTTCGCGGAATATCAACAACAGGTCGCCATTGTTATACGTCCACGCTCGCGCCGCCGGGGTTGCCAGCAACGCCAGCAGGGCGAAGGTTGATAGAATTATTTTTTTCATACAATTTCAATGTTATGTTCCTATTCAAGGTTTCTGCTTTGCTCATTGGAAAGTGCCGGGCAAGGGCGCGATTTGACCGCCGTCATAACTCCGCGTCACCTGAAGTGACGGTATGGGAACAAAGTAGTTGGTGAATACCGGGTTGTTGATGCTTTGGAATGTCGTATTGGTGACGGATTGGTAAAACGCGTTGATGACCGCCTGTTGAGCCGTTGAAGGCACGCCGTTGTTGGGAGAAGCAATGTAATAATAGTTCTCATACCACCAGAGCGGATAGCTGCCATTGATCACATTCGTGACCGAATACGGAACGCCTTCATAAGGGACGGCCGCCAGACCTTTTTTGAGGTTCTGCACCGCTATCTCACCGATGGCGTTGGTGAGAACCAGCACGGTGCTTGATACCACGCCACCCGAGCTCAATCCGGGATCGGCACTCACGTCAAGCACCGGTTGTCCCAAGGCGTTGGTATAGTAGGTGTTAATCGTTTGGGTGTTGTAGATATTGAGGTCTATTTCCGTACGGACGGCGGATTCGTTGTTTCGTCCGACAAAATAAACAACGTTGGTGCTGGTGCCCCCGTAGAATGTCGTCCCCAGCGGGGAGGAAGTTTCCAAAGTCTCCGCCTGCCGCTCGGTCAGGTTGGTAATGCCGGCGGTGTCTGAGGAATTGGTATTCTTGATATAGATCAACGGAACCACATAGGTCGGGAGGCCGGGCGCCAGGCTTGCCGTCGGAACGCCGACCGCATCAGGCGAGGTTGCCGAATCAACAAACGTGGGGACCGTAGGGACGCCATAAATGTTTGTATCGCGTGGCCCCGGTGCTTGATTCACCAAAGATTGAAGGCCCGCGACGGCGCCGTTGGCGACGTTGATGTCCAACGTGATGACGCCATACCCATTCAATGCCGGATTCAAACTCGTGCCTACGAATTCGGAAACAGTTCCGCCACTGTTGTTGGTTTCGGTGAATGTGCCGCCGCCAAAAAGGTTCGTGGCGCGGTCCAAAAGAACACTCTGGCTGGCGCTGCCGCCTTCAATAAAGACCGGGACTTGCGCGCGCAAGTGTGGGGTGAGCGCCAATCCCGCAAGCGCGAGTCCGGCGACGATGAATTTTTTTAAGTTTGATGCTTTCATAGGTTCACAATTTTTTCTTTAGTTACAGTTTGGTTTTAGTCGAAGAAAAAAACTCGCGGCTTGCGTGAGACAGCGCCGCCTGCACCAGCAGGCGACGGATTCCGGCGATGTCATTTGACGGCCGGAATCGGGCGATGTTTTGCCCGCTGTCTCGTTTCACATACACGGTTACGTTTTTGTTCTTCGTCGAAGAACCTCCGGTGAACCGGTCAGCCTTCTAAATTTTTACGGTTAAACTTGAGCCTCCCCTTGGCGGGGTGGGCAAATAATCAGGCGGCAGCCAGCGAACTGATGTCGTCGGTGTCGGTGTTGATGTCGGCAAACAGCCACGTTGACAGATAGCGCTCCGATGACGATGGAATGACCGCGACGATGGTCTTGCCTTTGTTTTCAGGGCGCTTTGCCACTTGCAATGCCGCCCAAATAATCGCGCCACTCGAAACGCCGACCGGAATTCCATCAAACTGGTTCACTTCCTTTGAAACCGGGCCGGAATCGTCCTCGCTCACTTGAATCGTTTCATCGAGAATTTTCGTGTTCAAATTCGCCGGAATAAATCCCGCGCCGATGCCCTGCAACCTGTGCGGTCCCGGCTGTCCGCCGGAAATCACCGGCGACTTTGACGGTTCAACCGCGACAGCCTTGAAACTTGGTTTGAGTTTTTTGATGACTTCCGCCACTCCAGTGATCGTGCCGCCGGTCCCAACGCCGGCGATCACGAAGTCCACCTTGCCGTCCGTATCGCGCCAGATTTCTTCTGCGGTCGTCCGCCGGTGAATCGCCGGATTCGACGGGTTGCTGAATTGCTGGAGGATGACGCTGTTGGGAATTTGTTTGTGGAGTTCCTCGGCCTTGGCAATCGCGCCTTTCATGCCCTTTGCGCCTTCGGTCAATACGAGTTTCGCACCGAGAATTTTCAAAAGCTTGCGCCGCTCGATGCTCATCGTTTCGGGCATCGTCAAAATCAATTTTAACCCGCGCGCGGCGGCGACGAACGCCAGCGCAATACCGGTGTTGCCGCTCGTCGGTTCGATTAGAACCGTGTCATTGCCAATCGCGCCGGATTTGAAGGCATCGTCAATCATCGCCACGCCGATGCGGTCTTTGACGCTGGAAAGCGGGTTGAAAAATTCGAGTTTGAGCAGCACGTCGGCGACTGCGCCGTGTTTTTTCGCCGTGCGATTAAGCCGCACGAGCGGGGTGTTGCCGATGGTTTCCGTGATGTCATTATATATTTTGCTCATAAATTTATATATTGGATGCGTAAGCGATAAATTTGCGGTATTCGATCAAAATGGTTTGCAACGCGGCGGCGAACGCGGCTGCTTTCAAATACTCCGGCGGGGCTGTGGGCATTTCCAAAATGATTTCAAACGGACGCGGACGCTCTTTGGGCGGTGCGGACAAAATGCCGTCGAACGTGTCGCGAATAATTCCGTTGCGCGCGGCAAAACCGTCAATCATCGGACGTTCATCACGCGGCAGCAATTTTCCGGCGGCGAGCAAGGCGGGTTCAATCAAATGCTTCGTCAATGTCGCGCCGCGAACGATGCCGTAAAAGCCGTTGCCCGTGTCGTCCGTGTGCAGCGAAATGATCCCCTGAAACGAACGTGAAATAAGTTCGGCTTGGAGCAGGCGGACTTCCGGCTCACAGGAATTTTTCCAGAACTCGCGGTTCAAATCTCTGCCGCTGCGTGAAAACCGCGTGCCATCCTCGAAGCCGGTCGGATTGCAAACCGGATAGAACGACAAGTAGTAGCCGGCGGCCAGTTCCGGTTTCGACTCCAGTAATTTGATAAACTGCACAATCGCGTGGACGCCTTCCGGCTCGTCGCCATGAATACCGGCGAAAACGCCGACGCGAATCGGCGTGTCACCGCCGTTCGGCCCAACAAACAAGTAGCGTGGCAATTCGTAGCGGTCGCCATTGATTTCAAACTGTGCATCGTGGTTGGCAACGAGATTCGGTGACGTTGCGGCAATTTTTTCCAGCGGCGAAAGCAAATCGGAAATGGAACGGCGTTGCACGCGGGGTGCTTGCGTCCTGTGCTTGATGGTCGAATTGGCGATGGTCATAAGAATTAGTGTTGATAAATTTTGTCAAAGATTCCGCCGTCGGCAAAATGCACTTGCTGCGCCTTCTGCCAGCCGCCGGCGACTTCATCCACCGTGAACAAATCCAACGGTTTGAAACGTGTGGCATACCTCGCAAGAATCGTCTGATTTTTCGGACGAAAGAAATGTTGCGCCGCCAGTTCCTGCCCGGCGTCGCTGTAAAGATATTCGAGATAAGCGCGCGAAACGGCTTCCGTATGATGCCGCGCCACATTATGATCCACCCAGGCCACGGGATTTTCCGCGAGAATGCTCACGGGCGGAAGAATCACCAACAGCCCGTCATCAGGAAATTGTTCCTGCACCAGCGCCGCCTCATTCTCAAACGTCAGCAGCGCATCGCCGATGCCGCGATCCGCAAACGTTGTCGTCGCGCCGCGTCCGCCGGTGTCGAGCACCGGCACGTTGGCGAAAAGTTTTGCCACGAACGCACGCGCCTGCTCCTCGTCACCGGCGGATTTCTTCAGCGCATATCCCCACGCCGCCAAATAACTGTAACGCCCGTTGCCCGACGTTTTCGGATTGGGAATGACAACCGAAACATCAGGACGAATGAGGTCATCCCAATTTTTAATGTTCTTCGGATTATCTTTGCGGACGACAAATACAATCGTCGAAGTGTAAGGCACGCTCTTGTTCGGCAACCGCGTCGCCCAATTTGCCGGAAGCAATCCGCCGCTCGTGTGCAGAACATCAATGTCCGGCGCCTGGTTCATCGTCACCACGTCTGCCTCAAGCCCGTTGACGACCGATTGCGCCTGCTTGCTCGAACCACCGTGGGATTGACTGATGATTACCGTGTCGCCGGCTTTTTCTTTCCAATAAGCCGCGAACGCCGCGTTGTAGTCCTGATAAAATTCGCGCGTGACGTCATACGAGACGTTGAGAATTTTTACTTCCGCCGCCGGGACCGCCACCGCCGACCACAACCAGCCGGTTGTAAGTGACGCACCCACCAGTTTTTGAATCCAGTTCCGCATGGCTGATTTTATTTTTTGTTTTCATGGGAACTTCCGGTGGTCCGGTCAGTCGCCTGCAATTTTTTATTTGGATCGGTCTGGCGGATTTTCGGTTTTGTCCAGCCGCACTCGTTCGGTTTTTTCGATCTGAATCACGCGCGAATCATGCACGATAATTTCCACCACGCCGTAGCGCAGCGAGCCGACCTGTTGGATGACCAAATTCAGCCATTCCAAATCATTATTTCCACCAACCGGAACTTTTTTCTGCACGTCACTCATAAAACGATTTATTTAGTCGTTTTTAACTCCAAACAAAACGATGTTTGAAATAAAAAACTTAAATTTCAGACCAATTCCATGAAATGAAAGTGGCATCAAATGTTTTTGATTTGCTAAAATACGACTCATATTGTCGTTATTATCGGTGGCCTGTGATTTTTGTCAACTGTTTTTTTGCAATTTCGTAATTACAATGACCCAAAGATGAAGTTGGGGAGAAAATGCAATGCCATGGCAGCCTTCCCGTGCTGGTCAGTGCCGGACTGCTCAAACCGTTAGGACACCCGCCTGCCACGGCTGAACTGCTGGCACAAATGAAAGACCGCGTTTGGCTGGTCAAGGTCACGAATGCGTTGAATCAGCACTGGCAAAAAAAGAATGCGGCCAAAAAAAACGGTTCGCCGAATGGTCATGTTCTGCCAGACGGTCATGCAAACGCTGCGGTATAATATTCGAACAACATTGACTCATTCAGTATTTCAGACATAATACTAATAATCAGCAATCAAAACCGTTTAAGCCAATGAATAAGAAAAATTCGTTGAAAACTACCGGTGCCGCCTGTTTGGCTGTCGGCCTTATTTCCACTTGGGATGTCGGCATGGCGCAAACGTTTCCATCGCCGCCTCTATCTTTTTCGGGTGAAATCACGCCCACATATAATTTGACCGCCGTTTACTTCCTTTTAGCGGCCGGGCCATGCAACCCCGCCTATTCAAAGTTAATTGCGGACTTTGTTCCGGGCAACACGACGACTTCCTTTAACATCACCCTAAATTCAATTAATTCTTACGACGGCACGACTCCGAATGTCGGCAATTATTTTTCGATCATAGGCTTGTATGATTCAGTTAACGGCGGCGTGAGTTTAGGATTCGATCCGGTTCAGGCCGCAAACATCCTGGCGCAATCTCCTGCCCCCGGTTTTGACGGTCCTTGGACAATAGGATACGGCCCAGGCGGAGCATTTAATCCGAATGGAGTGGAAGAGTCGGTAGTAGCCGCTGCATTACAAAGTGGCAAATATAACGGCGAGTCATTGGATGATTCAGAATCGGGCGGGCTTGAAATTGATCCTAATGCGAGTGTTGAGAATTGGCTTCCAAATCAGGTAAATTATTATTCGCAAATCTCGACCGACCCGAATAATCCATCAGCCTTCACGTTGGTTGATTTTAGCGGGGCGTCGGCGGGCGGTAGTGGATTTGTCGTTGAAGACGTTCCTGAACCGACGACGATTTCATTTCTCGCCGCCGGGATAGGCATTTTGTCCTTCGGCTCACTTCGCCGTCGGAACGTAAGTTAAATTCAAGCTAATTTGACGTGACTTCACTTTTTCGGGCCACCTGATGAGTTAGTCTGGGACTTAAGAAAGGACCAGACGATGAAAGGCAAACGATATACGACGGAAGACAAGATTCGCATTTTACGGGAGGCGGA